>PPCM01000311.1_pt1 | contig 56472 bp, 60 predicted proteins | sample 1555541 | NCBI WGS metagenome assembly PPCM01 (sample SAMN05284479, study PRJNA326546) | Marine sediment metagenome, whole genome shotgun sequencing project. | isolation source: marine sediment | place: Germany: Wadden Sea | collected 2012-09-05
GATTCAGGTGCTGGAAGTGGTGCAGACTCAGGTACTGGAAGTGGTGCAGACTCAGGCGCTGGAAGTGGTGCAGATTCAGGTGCTGAAAGTGGTGCAGATTCAGGTGCTGGAAGTGGTGCAGACTCAGGTGCTGGAAGTGGTGCAGATTCAGGTACTGAAAGTGGTGCAGACTCAGGTACAGATATAACGTCTGATGACAATGTAGACATGGCGCAGCTGATCGCTGCAATAGAAGAACTTGGCGACGCGCGAGACGCTTTAGATGCACTTAAAGGGCTTCTAAACCCAGAAGAACTTCAACTGTTAGATGCTTTTAGTGATTTGACAGATGCAATAGATTTATTTGCAAAAGAAGGCAATGGAGAAATGACTTTATCCTCCGTTGAAGCTTTAAACGCACTAATCCCTGCATTGCCAGAGGGGTTAGAAACACAAAATGAGTTAGAGAAAATTGAAAATGTACTTGTAAATTCAAAAGCTAAAGCGGCACTTGCAAATGATATGTCAGGTGCACAAAAATTGGCAAAAGCCCAAGCTATGGTAGAAGGAATAAGTCAAGGCGATTTTGCTGAGGCTCAAGCTGAGAAAGATAGGTCTGTGGTTGATGTTCTAACAGGTACAGTCCTCATTAGAGCGGATGGTTTTTTGCGCAATAATACAACTTATGTAGGTATAAAATCACTCTTTGATCAAATCGGAGGTCAAGCGGTTTGGATACCTGACCAAAAGAAAGCTTTGGGAATAGCCAATAAAGTAACCCTTGAAGCCGTTATTGGCAATAACACTGCAAAGATAGGAGACAATGAGATTGTATTAGAGGCTCAAGTACTTCTAGAAGGTGGACGTGCCTATGTTCCTTTTGAAACAATGAGCGCACACATAAACAAATTCTTAGATGAACGTTTTGATTCACTTAGAGTCATCATTGTACCAAACTTGAATGGAGAGTGAGTTATGGGAAGATATACAGTCATTTCAGAGATTACAGAATCCATAATTAATATATTAAGAGAGGATTTGGTTCCAGAACCAATTCGCAAGAAAGACTTAATTGCAGCGTGCTCACCAGGAGACAAAGCTGATGTTAAGGTTGGATTACATCTGTATGATGTACAAGAAAACGGAGAATTTGTGAATCGAAATAGGATACAAAGGAGTTCTGATCAGGTCCAGTATCCACCTATGTCACTCACGCTATATTATATGTTGACTACCTATTCCAATGCAGATCCAAGAGAAAGAGGCATCGATGCTCAACGTGCATTAGGAAGATGCATTCAATCCCTATATGATAAGGCGATTCTTGCTCCTGATCAGTTGGTGGGTTCTTTATCTGACTATGGTGAAAGTATTGAAATTTCTAGACATAACATGACGTTTGAAGAGAAACAACGCATTTGGCATTTTCCAAATGTTCCATACCAGCTCAGTGTTTTTTATAAGGTCGCACCAGTTTTCGTTGAGTCTACAAGAATTAAATCTGTTAAGCCAGTTTCAGACATTAGTATTACAATGAGCGAAAGGTTGTGAGACGATGACATCAAATTTTTCTGAGCGTGTTCATATTCGTATTAAAGCTGATTTGGTCATTGAACTGATCGACAATTTCACTCAGCAGTTGATAAAACCATGTAGAATGCAGTTCAAAATCAATGGACGTTATGTTAAACCGACACGAAATAAAAACGGGCTTTTGGTGTTCTGCAATTTGTTAGATGCTCCTTCAAATTTAGATATTGAAAGTGACCTATATCAGAAAGAAAGTATAGAGATAGATGATGATGAGCTTTCCAAGTATGAGGCAGGAAAATATATAAAACGTCTTGTCAGATTAGAGCCATCTAAACAGTATTCTATTCCTAAATGGGCAACAGTAATTGAAGGCACTTTGATAACGGAGGATCTAGAACTGTCAAATATGAAACGTAAAGACGGATTTGGTGCAGTTGTTGAATCTGTTTCAGACATTTATCGTGTTAAGAAGAACTCTGAGGATGGAGCAAATCTATCCATTCATATTACAAGTCCAGAAATTATGGAAGGTAGACAGTTCTATGAGTCAGAGGGTCACCCGCGAAATGCCTTTAAAATAATTGGGCACGATGGAGATACTTTTGAAATTGAGCCTGCTTTAGCAAGTAATATTGAAGCACATGCCTTGCTATTTGAATTAAAAGAATTTATTGTTCATGAAAATGGACATTTCATGTTTGTTTTCCCAATGATTTCAGGGGATCAAACAGCTTTAAAAATATACAAAGACAAAGAAAAAGTGGGGGAATTCCAAATAAATGCAGGAAAATGGAATGAACTTGGCGTATTCAAGATATAATAAAATATAGTTAAAATTAATATAAACTATTGAGAAATGGAGGGCTATTATGGGCGTTTTTGTTTGTGGAGGTGCATCCATAATGTGTTCTTTCGGTTCAGCGCCAGGAACACTAAATATATTGCCAGCAAATAAGACTCTTACGAGTATGCCGTATGCGAATATTATGGATAATAAACCTATGGTCAATATTGCACCCTTTGGAACATGTATGTCTTTAGCAAATCCTATGGTAGCTGCTGCAACAGCTGCTGCACTAGGCGTGTTAACCCCTCAGCCTTGTATACCTAATACAGCTGCCCCTTGGGCGCCAGGGTCCCCAACGGTTCTTGTTGGGAACATGCCTGCCCTGAATGAATCTTCTAAATTAATGTGTAATTGGGGTGGTGTTATTCAAATCACTTACCCTGGGCAAGTTAAGACAATGATTCCATAATAAATGCTTTAAAAAAATGTCATATCAAGGATATGGCATTTTATGTGTCTTTCAATATGACATATGTCATATTTTTAATCCAATTTTGCCGTTATAATACAATTGAATGAAACGGAGGAAGAACATGATTGGAATATTATTTGCTGCTATGGCTGGTATATGTATCAGTTTGCAAAATGTCTTTAATACAAGAGTTGGCGATAGTGTGGGAACCATTGAAGCGACAGTTGTTGTACATGTTGTAGGGCTTATTGCAAGTATCATTATGGTTATTTTAGTAGGTGGTGGTGATTTAAGTAAGTTTACTGAGGTTGACAAAGTATATTTACTTGGAGGTGCACTCGGTGTAGCGATAGTTATCGGTGTTATTCGTGGTGTGACAATGTTAGGTGCAGCACAAGCGGTCATGGTTGTCATGTTGGCCCAGCTTGCGGTAGCATACTTGATCGATACCCTTGGTTTGTTTGGAATGGACAAGATCCCTATTTCAATTACAAAAGTTGCTGGATTATTTATTGTTCTAGGTGGGATATTTGTATTTAGATTAAAGTAGTAGGGGGATATATGCCATATTTAAAGGAAATTAAGAATTTTACACCTTCTAATGATCAAGAATTAAGCGACAAGAAGGTTATTATAGACTACATAGAAAATTTTAGACACAACATTTTAACGAGAGAAAATGAAATTGCACATATGACAAGCTCTGGGTTAATACTTAACAATAGCCTAGATAAAATTCTTATGATACATCACAATATTTATAACACTTGGACCTGGACAGGTGGCCATGCTGATGGTGATTCAAATATGCTGGAAATAGCAGTTAAAGAAGCTAAAGAAGAAACGGGATTAGAGAGAATAAGACCATACTCTGAAAAAATGGCATCTCTAGATATATTAACTGTAAATGGTCATGTTAAAAGAGGCAAGTATGTTTCTGCCCATCTGCATTTAAATACTTCTTATGTACTTATTGCCGATGAAAAAGAAAAACTGGTTGTCAATGAAGATGAAACCAGCGGTGTTGGTTGGGTAAATGTGGATCAACTCCATGAATACTCAAATGAGCCTTATATGATTGATGTCTATATGAAAATTATAAATTGGGCACGCGCACAACAAATTGAATAGTAGATTAGTATACGGCCCCCTAAAGAATATAAGCTTATCTTTAGGGGGCCTATTTGTTATGAATCATATTTTAGGACATCAATCTGTCAACTTAACATGCTGAGAATCAGCAAACCGTTTTGTTTTATAACGATTTAGCCACTTTACCAAGGTGTTTCTTGTAGACTGGTTCCAATTTATGTATTGGTCTTCTCCAAAGAGTAAGTCCAACATATGAATGGTGTGTTTCTCTTCTTGTTCTAATGATTCTGTACATTCTTGACAGTAGGTTAGTATGTGTTTTCTTTTTGTTTGAAGTGCGCGTTTGAGTTTGTGATGATTGGCAAGACTAAGATCAACCAAGTTAAGCATTGCTCCAGATCCGCAACAGACTGTACGCTCTTTATTGAATCTAAATTCCTCGAACTCTATATTCATAAGAGATAATACCCTTCTAACAGAGTTATGAATTTGAGGATATTCTCGTGTGGGACAAGGATCGTGAAGTGCAAAGGTCGGCAAGTCTGAGGGTGGAGAATAGTCTTTAGGCAATCCAATAGCTGCCATTTTTTCCCACAATGTCGTAACCTTAATGCTAGGGTGTGCCTTGGTTAAAGTTCTATAACAGTTCATGCACAATACGATAATCTCATCTATATCGTTCTTATCAAAATCGTTTTTCAAAGAATCATCAAAGTTATTATACCTTTCTGTTTGTCCTACGCTTTTAGTGGGATTACCACAGCAACTAAGGTATATATCTAAGTTAATCCTGAGTTTGTCAGAATTTGAGTTCTCATTTTTATATGAAGTTTTTAGATATGAATATACATGCTCAATAATGCCAGGACTGTGTGATGAAGGGCTACATCCTGGAAAAAAGATAACATTCTTTTCAATTTTATTATCAACTTTTTGAATTTGCACGTTTTTAGTGTTTAATGATGAAGAAAAGAGAGATGAAAAACTGGCATTTTGATGGAACTCAAGTGCTATTTTACCCATCGATTTATCATAACCAAGGTCTTTTACATATGTCTCTTTAAGTTTAAAGAAGACAGACTCTAAGCTAACATCAAAGTTACATATATGATCACAGAAGCCACAAAGGGTACATGTAAATGGCAATTTATGAACATCATCACCGCTTGTTATATTTGAATGATAGCTCTCGTTTCTTATTTTGTTTAACAGATTTTTAGGATTATCTGTATGATGGTACAACATAGGACAGTTGCTCATACAAGCCCTGCATCCAGTACATTTTGAATGTTCCTCGTCAATAAATTTTATTAGTTCTGATTCTATTTTCATTAAGTCACCATTGTTTTCTTTTCAAATAGCTGTATTTAAGGGTCTTCAAACTAATAATACAGTAAATTTCATTTTAATGTAATAAGAGGTGTATAGAAAAAACCTATAGCTGAAAAAAACATATTAAATCATTGAATGACGGTGTAGGACTAAGTTCTGTTACAATTGATATTCGAGAAGATGTTTAAATCACAGGAGGACAAAATGAAAAAAATATTTGCACTAATACTTACAGTAATGCTAATGGTATCTGCACTAGCGGGATGCGCAGCGGCACCAACAGAAAATAATGAAGCTGAAAAAAACGTGGAAACAAGTGAAAATGTTGAAACAGAATCAAATGAGGCTGATTCAAATGAAGCTGAAGCGGGACTTAAAATGGTCAACACAGCTGATTTAGAAGATCTACTAGAACAACCTGAAGTTGTTGTGGTTGATACGAGATCAACGTATGCATTTAATGGTTGGACTCTTAACAATGAAGCGCGTGGTGGTCATATTAAAGGTGCTACTGTGTTCAGTACGAGCTGGTTAAATAATCTAGAAGGCAATGACGCAATTCTTACAGAACTTGATAGATACAGTATTTCAAAGGATAACACAGTTGTAACATATGGTTATGGTACTGAATCAGCTACTGAACTAGCTGAAAAACTGAAAGAGCTTGGTTATGAAAATGTTATGGTTTATGAAGATGGATTTGAAGTTTGGGCTTCAGATGATACTTTAGAAGTAGCTTCAATGCCACATTATGAGTACTTGGTCCACCCACAATGGGTAAAAGAAGGGCTTGAAAGCAAGTCGATCAAAGTATTTGAAGCAAGCTGGGGTCCTGGAGACAAGTACAAAAAGGCCCATATCCCTGAAGCTGCACATATTAACACAGATGATTTTGAAGAAGGTCCACTGTGGAATAGAAAATCGGATGAAGAAATTGGAAAGTCAGTACTTTCAAACGGTATAACAAAAGACATGACTGTGGTTCTTTATGGTGAAGATATTACAGCTTCAGCACGTATTGCTTTGATTTTAAAGTATGCTGGTGTTGAAGATGTTCGTTTGCTAGATGGCGGGTTCAAAGCTTGGCAAGATGCTGGATTTGAGATTGCCAGCGGTGGTGTAGAAAAAACACCTGTTGCTGAATTTGGAGCTATTGTGCCTGTACATCCTGAGTACATTATTGATATGGATGAGGCAAAAGGTTTACTTGATAATGATAATGGACGTCTAGTGAGTATTAGAAGTTGGGTTGAATTTACAGGTGAAACAAGTGGCTACGATTATATTGAAGCGGCTGGTCGTATTGATGGCGCCGTGTATGGTTTTGCTGGTTCTGATCCATGGCATATGGAAGATTACCGCACACCGGACAATACTATGGTAAACTATGAGTACATGGCTGATCGTTGGAATGAACAAAATATTTCAATGGACACTGTGAATTCATTCTACTGTGGTACTGGCTGGAGAGCAGCAGAAACTTGGTTCTATGCACATGCAATGGACTGGGATAATGTCTCTGTGTACGATGGTGGTTGGAAAGAGTGGAGTGAGACAGAAGGAAATCCTACAGCTAAGGGTGAGCCTCAGTCGTAAATTATGAAAAAAGTAATTGATCGTGTTCTAAAAATTGTTAGTGCTATCCTTTTATTAGGGGGTGTAACTTTAGGGTTTTTATCCTATAAGTACATGGGTGTTCAACGCAGTTTATACTATAGGAATGAAATGCTTCAGGACAAGTTGTTTGATTTTTATGGTGTATCTTCCTTATTACTGGTTGGCGGACTGTTCTTTTGGACCGTTTGGCGAAAGAAAGAAAAACTTTCGTCGGTTGATCTTGCAGTGTTTAGAGTATCAGTAGGATTTCTACTCCTATGCGCGTTGCTTTATACAATGACTTCGTTTATGGGTGCACCTTGGATTCTACTAGGTGGATACATATACTATGTAAGTGTTTCAATTGAGATTGTGAACAGATATGGTTTTTAGATTTAAATAAAGTATTCTAAGTGGCTTCTTGTTTTTGAGAAGCCACTTTTTTATTGTACAGGTACAACTTGGCGTATGCAGCGACGCATAGGTATATGTATTGGGCCGAATGATATCGGTTATCAACTAATCGGCGTTAAAAAATAATCGTTCTATAATTTTCTGACAATTGTTATAAAAAAGAGAAAAAATTGCACGAAGTATAAGATATTGGTGCTGAAACATAGTTAAATAAACGTATTCAAGTGTTAGTTGTCATTATCAAAGGGTAAGGATAAAGCGAGGTTATATCAATTTTATATAACAACTATCATTTTTAGACTATGGGGGATTGGTTTTCACGAACCAATAGACAGAAGGCAAAAGGAGTTTATTATGGCTAATGTAGATGAAAGAAAAAGAAAGAAACCAAAGACAAGCAAACCCAAAACAAAAAGTAAAAAGATTTCTAGTAAAATTGCCTATTCGATCATTTTAACCAATCTTGCAGTGGTATTTGTCATCGCGGGGATTATGGGGATTCTTCTCAGTCAAAATGTGGGTGAGGAATCTAGAAAACAAGCAGTGGGCCGCGTCGAAGCAAGTGTAAATGAATTTCAACAAGAGTTTTCTAACATTGAAACAGCTGTAGCTGTACTGGTTAACGAAGTTCGTGTTGAAACGGACGTAAGACAGGCTAAAAGTAACCCACAGTACTTAAATAATCTAAAAAGAGATCTAACGCCACGACTTAAGAGTATAGGGGAAAATACTGACCTAACAGACAGTATTTATGTCTATTTTAATGTGGAACTCTTTAAACAAGAGGTTGATATGTGGATGCTTAGAGATGAGAATGATAAATTCCATTTACAAGACGCATTTGGGCTTGATTATTATGACGACTACCATCCTTGGTATTCTGAACCCATTGATAATGGAGCAACACTTTGGACCTTTCCATATGAATCTGCTGCAGGTGGGTTGATCACATCTTATGTAACACCAGTTGTTAAAGATGGTGAAATTATTGCACTTGTTGGAATGGACTTGTACCTTGAAAGTATTACTCAAACATTAAGTGAAGTCAAAATGTTTGAGACAGGTTACTTATATATGATGCATCCTGATGGACGTATTTTAGTACATCCTAGGATTGAGTTTGGTGAAAACATTCTAGATAAAGGGAAGTTCCAACCTCTTTTAGACGAAATGGCTGCCAATGAATCTGGATTTACGTCATATAAACGTGACGATGGAAAAGGTGTAGTCGCTGCATTCTCACATCTAGATAATGGTTGGATTGTGGCATCAAGCGTACCAGAGGCTGAAGTGCTTCGCATACTAAATATGATACTAATGATTCTAGTGGGTATTGCTGTTTTCTCAGTGGTTATTTCAATTATAGCAGCTAGAATTGTTGGGAATGGGATTAGTAAACCTATACTAAGTGTTTTAAAAGCAACAGAGAAAATTAAAGATGGTGATTTTACAGTAGAAGTTCATGTAAAGTCCAAAGATGAAACCATGTTGCTAGCTGAGGGCCTAAATGAAATGACCAGAAGTGTTAAAGGTCTTATTGGGCAGGCCAGAGGTGTTTCTCAAGAGATGCTTGACGCAGCTTCTAACTTAGCCTCAATGGCTGAAGAAACCAACGCTACCGTGGATCAAGTGGCTTCTACGGTTCAAGAAATCAGCAAGGGAACACAAGACACAGCTGGTGATGCTGAAAAAGGCGCTTATGTAGCAGGAGAGATCGATCATAAGTTTATTGCTCTTATGGATAACAGTTCTGCCATGAAAGAAAACGCAGATATTGCTATTGAAATGAATAAATCAGGACTTGAGGCATTAGAACAGCTTAAAGAAAAATCTGAGGTGAGTAAAGCATCAAATGAGAAGGTCATTGATGCAGTGCAAAGTCTGGATACGCGTGCCAGCGCAATCACCAATATAATCGCTACAATATCATCGATTGCAGAGCAAACAAACCTACTAGCCTTAAATGCGTCCATTGAAGCTGCGAGAGCTGGAGAAGCAGGTCGTGGATTCGCAGTTGTTGCAGATGAGATTCGTAAATTAGCAGAGGATTCTAGTGAGGCAACAAATGAAATCAGGGATATTGTGCTTAGTATTCAGCAAGAAAGTCAGGAAACGGTTAAAATCATGAATGAAGTGAGCGAAATATCTACTGAGCAAAATGAAGCTGTAGGTAATGTAACGCAGTCATTTAACAAGATCTTCACATCTGTTGAAGGGATTACAAGTCAAATTGAAACAGTGACCCTTGAACTGGATGGATTGTCTACAAATAAGGATGACATTGTAAGTATTGTCAGTAATATCTCAGCTGTTTCTGAGGAAACTGCTGCCGGAACTGAACAAGTGAGTCATTCTATGGACGAACAGTCAAAAGCTGTTGAAGAAGTGGCTAGAAGTGCTGAAAAATTAAATGAACTTTCAATTGAATTAAATAAACAAATTGATGTATTTAAGATTAAGTAAAGTGAAATAAAGTAAATTTTCCAATATAATACCTTAAAATAGGAACTCAAAATTGAGTTCCTATTTTTATATAAAAAATAATTTATTTTCTAGCTTTCCAATTTACATGAAGGGTATGGAATAATATAATATGAGTAGTATAAAAATAGAATACATGACTTTGGGAGGTGAACACTGGGGGACTATTTAGCTCAGTGTATAATTATGGATAAAAAATGGATTGATTTACGCAGTGATACAGTAACAATTCCACCGAAAGAAATGAAAGAAACCATGTTACACGCGCCACTGGGTGACGATGTTTATGGGGATGATCCCACTGTTAATGAGTTAGAACGATACGCTGCTGAATTATTAGGTAAAGAAGCAGCCATTTTTGTGCCCAGTGGAACATTTGGAAATCAGTTGGCACTATTAACACATACCAGACGTGGAAACGAAGTCATTATTGCTTCAGATGCACATATCATGGCACACGAAGTGGGTGCAGCTGCAGTAATTGCAGGCGTACAGCTTAGAACATTTGACTTAATTGAAGATAAAATTTTACCTGTGGATAAGATCAAATCTCTTATAAGAGAAGATGATATACATTATCCAGATACAGGTCTTATCTGCCTTGAAAACGCCCTAGGAAATGGTTGTGTGGTGTCTTTGGATGATATGGCTAGCGTTTATGAACTATCTAAAGAAACAAGAATTCCAGTACACTTAGATGGTGCACGCCTATTTAATGCATCTACTGCCTTAAATGTAGACGTAAAAGCCTTTACTAAGTTGGTCGATTCAGCTAATATTTGTTTGTCAAAAGGGCTGTGTGCACCAGTTGGATCAATACTGGTTGGAAACAAGACGTTTATAGAACGTGCTCGGAAGAATAGAAAACTTATGGGCGGTGGCATGAGACAAGCGGGTGTAATAGCCGCACCAGCATTATATGCTCTTAAAAACATGGTTGCACGACTTTCAGAAGACCATGATAATGCCAAATATATGGCAGATAGGCTAGAAGAAATAAAAGGTATTAAAGTATTGAGAGACAGACTGGACATAAGTATGGTATTCTTTACAATGTCGGATGAAATTATTGAGGAAAAAAAACTTGTTGAAAGTTTCTATCAACAAGGAATCAAAATTAATGGGACAGAAGATGGTGAATACAGATTCGTTACCCATCATGGTGTGTCAAGAAGTGATATTGACCAAATGATGGATGTATTTAAAGCAACTGTAAACACTTAACTTTTATTACATATTGATAATTAACGAAGAGCAATTTATGGAGGCAGGGGCCATGATTAAAACAGGATTTGATCCAGAAAAGTACTTAGAAGAACAGTCGAAGTTTATACTTGAGCGTGTAAACAATTATGACAAGCTTTATTTAGAGTTTGGTGGAAAGCTTCTACAGGATTTACATGCAAAGAGAGTATTGCCTGGATTTGAAGCAAATGCAAAAATAAAACTTCTTCATAAGCTTAGAGAGAAAGTAGAAGTTGTAGTATGTGTATACGCAGGAGATATTGAACGTAACAAAATTCGTGGTGATTTTGGTATCACTTATGACTTAGATGTTTTACGTATCATCGATGACTTAAGATCATATGACCTAGATGTAAACAGTGTTGTAATCACTAGATATGAAGACCAACCTTCTGCTACTGTATTTATGAATAAACTACAGCGTAGAGGCATCAAAGTTTACACACATAGAGCAACAAAAGGGTATCCTACAGATGTTGATACTATTGTAAGTGATGAAGGTTATGGTAAAAATCCATATATAGAAACTACAAAGCCTATCGTTGTTGTAACAGCACCAGGCCCAGGTAGTGGTAAATTGGCAACGTGCTTAAGTCAAATGTATCATGAACACAAGCTTGGAAGAGAAGTGGGTTACTCTAAGTTTGAGACTTTCCCAGTGTGGAATGTTCCTCTTAAACACCCACTAAATATTGCTTATGAAGCTGCTACGGTTGACCTTAAAGACGTTAACATGATTGATTCATTCCATGTAGACGCTTATGGAGATGTTTCAGTCAACTATAACCGTGATATTGAGACTTTCCCTGTTCTTAAAAGAATCATTGAAAAAATTACAGGTGAAGAATCTGTATTTAAGTCGCCTACAGACATGGGCGTAAACAGAGTAGGATACGGAATCACAGACGATGAGGTTATTAAAGAGGCATCAAGACAAGAAATTGTTAGAAGATACTTTAAAACGGCTGTTGAGTATAAAAAAGGTTATGTGGATCTAGAAACGTTCCAAAGATCAAAATTGATCATGGAAGAGTTAAATCTAAAGGGTGAAGACAGAGTTGTTGTGACACCTGCAAGAGAAAAATCTGCACACCTGAAATCATGTTCAGTTGAGGTTGCTTCTTGTCCTGCAATGGCAATTCAATTACATGATGGTACATTTATAACAGGTAAAAGCTCAGATATAATGGATCCTGCTGCAGCGGTTATCCTTAATGCAGTAAAACACTATGCGAATATTGGTGATGAAATGCACTTGATCTCACCTGTAATCTTGGAGCCAATCATAAATCTAAAGTCTAAAACTTTAGGTAATAAAAATGCAGCATTAGATTGTGAAGAAGTCCTAATTGCACTTAGTATTTGTGCAGCAACGAACCCAATGGCTCAAGCTGCTCTAGATAAGTTACCAATGCTAAAGGGATGCCAGGCACATTCTACTACAATCTTAAACACGAGTGATGAACAAAACTTTAGAAAACTAGGTATTGATGTAACTTGTGATGCTGAGTTCTCATCTGAAAGTTTGTACGATCACCAATAATAATATGAAAATCAAATAGCTTTACACAAGCTGATGTTCTTCTCAGAGCATCAGCTTTTTTATGCTCTTAATTAAAACAAAGTAGAAAGCAATTCGAATTTAGTATAAATTATTTTAAGAATTAACCGATATTATAGGTGTAAGGGAAAATAGAGACCTAGATGTCAGGAGTGATCTTGTGGTAATCGCTAATACACTTAACATACAAAACGCTATTGATAACACCGACACTATTTTGAGAGACAATCATGAGTACCTAGTTCTTTATAATGAGGTTCAAGTGCCGCATACTGAAATGGAACGTATTATTAATATACTTAGAACACGTGGTAAAACAAGTGTTGAGAAATTGATTGATCAGCTTGCGAGAAATGAATACGATCATTATCTACAAAGAAGATATGTGTTCTCGTTGATGTTCTCTGGTGAAATTGAGTATGATATTTTTACCCCAATTGATAATATGACAGTTTTATGGACCGATTTTTCTGACATCCTTTAGTAAAAATTGATTCATAATTACATATTTACATAAGCTTGTGCCATATGGTACAAGTATTTTTTTGTAACGAAATTGTTTTTATAATTCTTTCAATTTAAATGTATAATAGATAGGGTAAACGGAATAGGAGGCAATATGTTTTCAAATAATAGTGAAAGAAACAACCGCAACTGGGAAAAATACAGAACACTGGGAAAACTGAAATTTACACTTCTATTTTCATTATATTTTTCTTTAATACTTGCTTTGGTAAACTTCTTTTTAGAGTATGCAACATATGGTATGTCATCAATTTATATGGCAATTATAAGGTTTTTAACTTATCTGGTGTTTAGTCCTATAATGGCACTCTTGGTATGGAAGGTTTCTGAATCAAAATACCAAAAATCGATTAAGAAATAGTTAGTAATAAAGTGAAAATGTGGAACTGGAGAACATCATGAAAAGATTTTTTAAAGAAGTATTTGAGTGGACAAAATCGTTTGTTCTTGCTCTCATTATATTTGTAATTCTAACGACATTCGGCGATATTACCCAAGTGTATGGTCAGTCAATGGAACCGACATTGCACCAAAATGACCAATTGGTGTATAGTAAATTCTCTGGTGTAGACCGCGGAGATATTGTAATAGTGCGTTCAGAAATTAAACTGTCAGAAGAAGAACTTTCAAATATGAATGCTGTTCAGAGATGGAAAATTGGAGATTATAAACCACTTATAAAAAGAATAGTTGCTGTAGGTGGTGATCAAGTTCTTATTGAAAATGGCATCGTATATATAAATAATAAGCAGGTTGATGAGTCCTATATTGGTGGTGTTTTGACTCCAGGTGATGTATTTATTGAAAAAATTCCTGAAGGATTTTTCTTTGTAATGGGTGATAATAGACGAAACAGTCTTGATAGCCGAAACTCCAAAGTTGGCATTGTTAGCGAGTCTCAGGTGGAAGGAAAAGTATTTGTAAGGTTCTTTCCCTTTGACGGAATCGGATTGTTGTAATATTGTAAAAATTACGAAAATAAAAATAAACCCGCCAAAGCGCGGGTTTTCTGTTATAATAATAACGCTAAAATATGGATGACAGAAGAGGAGTTCTATATGTTTGAGCTGTTAAAATCTACGAGTCAGATATTGGGCGATCTAGAAGCAAAATGGTGTTTTTGTGGTGGATGGGCAATAGACCTGTTTGTTGGTCGTGAATCTAGAGCTCATAAAGATTTAGACATCATGGTGTTTAAAAATGACTTAAAAGAAACAATATCGTATATGAAAAATCATGGTTGGAAAGTTGAAGCACCTACGCGACAAGGATTCATACCAGTTGACACAGAAAATTTTGAAACTTTTGAATATGAGAATTTGTGGTGTATGAATGAAGAATACCCACTAGATTACCTGAAAATTGACGAACAAGCATCATACAATTTTTATCATTACGAGCGCGAGGTTCAGACAGATGTTGATTTTTTAGACATTCTATTAAATACCAGTGATGATGGATATTTTGTGTATCAGCAAAATGAAGCAATTAAACTAGAAATTAGCAAAGCCTTGTATTCAGAAGGTGGAATACCTTATTTAGCACCAGAGATCGTATTATTATATAAGTCTAAATGTTTGTCAGAAGACAACCGTGCAGACTTTGATGTAGCTACTGCAAAAATGCACCCTGACCAAAAAGAATGGCTTGGACAAGCATTGAAGAACGAGTATGGATCTGACCATCCATGGGTAGTGGCTCTGGAAGAATAATATTGTAAGTAATACTCCAGTGATTGCTGGAGTATTTTTTCGTTATCCATGGAATAAATTGCATTTTTGTCATAATATTGTTACTTCACATGTTTGAATTGTGATATTATATTACATGGTTGAAGATATACATTACAAAATTTATAATTGTGGAGTGATAAAATGGATGTTAAGTTCCACGACCTTGATTACAAAAATGAGTCAAGGCTGAAGTTTGTTGTGATTACAGCAAGGTATAAAAACAAATGGATTTGTGTAAGGCATAAGGACCGAATTACATGGGAATTGCCTGGTGGTCACATAGAGCTTGGTGAAAATCCTTTCGAAGCAGCCAAAAGAGAATTATTTGAGGAAACTGGTGCAATCGACTATCACATTGAAGAAGTGTGTGATTACTCTGTTACTTCAACAAATGAGACTGGTGAGAGCACCAGCTACGGTAGGTTGTTTTATAGCCGTATAAAAACCTTAGGCGCATTACCAGAATCTGAAATTGCAGATGTACGCGTCTTTGACGGGTTGCCGGATCATATGACCTATGAGCAAATTCAACCTATTTTGTTCCAAAAGGTTAATTCGATTAGAATATTGGCCGAGAGAGAAATTTAACTTTATTAATTAGAGTGCTAGTAGTGGGAGACTGGTACTCCTTTTTGTTTTTAGATATATTGAGAAATGATGTATAATAAGATAATTTCAATACCGTAATATATATAGTAAATGACACAGTTGATTGGGGTGACGACATGTTTTCTTTATCACATACTAGAGTTCCAAATAGTCATATTAATGAATACGAAGAATTAAAAGTGAATACAAATTTTCATAAAATAATGATTGCTGGTGTTGTTGTTCTTTTGATTCAAATATTTGCGCTGGTAAGCAATATGATTCAGCCATTTACGAGTCATGCTGAAATTATGGGGGCTTATCTAAGATTTTACAAACTTTCTATAGTGTTTAATATTTTGCTTTTGGTTTTAGGCCATGTATTGCGATTTAAGAAATCGAAAGACTGGTTGTTAAGAGCTTTTGTCTACCTATATGCATTCTATCAATTTTTTTGGGCTGCGGGTGTTGCATTAGCGGATCAATTTCAAGGTGAAGAGATTGTAGTTTATTATAGTCTGTTATTTGTATTTGCCATTGTTCTCGATATTGAGACAGTTGTTTTCACGGGTATGGTTGTACTGAACCATGTAATCTTTTTCCTATTGTTAACCGTTTATGAACGATATAATCCTATTGACTTAGGACTACGTTCTTCTAGTATTCAAATCGTCATGTTTGTGCTCTTTGTCAGGATATACTTACATGAATTGCTTAGGAAAAATTTTATTCAGCGGAAGGTCCTTGAAGAAACCAATAAAGAGTTACAGTACTTTTCTAACTACGACACACTTACTAATCTTTATAATCGACGGAAATGGGAAAGTGAGTATGGTGATTATTTTACTCAAGCTAGTGAAAATAAGGTGTTGTTAGGTATTGTGATGGTCGATGTAGATGCTTTCAAAGAATATAATGATAATTACGGACATGTAAAAGGGGACCAGGTATTACGAGAGGTTGGCCAAGTGATTAAAACCTCTACTAATGACTTACATGGATGCGCGGGGCGTTTTGGCGGAGACGAGTTCATAATTATGTTCTTGAAGAGTTCTGAGAATGAAATAGAAGCTTTCAAAATTTTGATTGAAGAGAAAGTTGATGCGCTTGAGATTGAACATGAATTCTCTAATAAGGCAAAGCGACTACAAATTACAACTGGATCACATTTAGATTTCGTTCAAGCTGAAGATACAATGTGGTCGTTTGTAGCTAAGGCAGATGAGGACTTGTACAGAGGGAAAATGTATAGCAAAAATTAAAAAGTTTCAAAAATTATACTTGCAATTTAATTCCTACTGAGTTAGTATGGTATCAGTAAATAGAGTGAGGAGGAAAAACGATGAAAAATTTATCAACAGTTTCTAGACAATTTTTAAACAAGACAATTTCATCGGATTTTTCTGCAGACTTCAATAGCTCTTTAAACACATGCTGTTGTTGTAGTTTTGATGCAATAAAAAACTACAGCAAAACAATTATGTGTGAAAACAAACTTTAACTGAACTATCATTCGGACGAATTGATATAGAACTCAGAGAAGAAGGTTTAATCACCTTCTTCTTTTTTTCGTTCAAATTTTAATGTTTCTAGTTAAAACAAGCTCCTGGTGGCCACCAATGAGTAGGTAAAAATTATCAAAAACAATTGGATACTTGATCTATATGAGGAGAATAATCATGAAAAAATTAGGACTTATTATAGCAGCTCTTGCACTTATAGCAGTATTTGCAGTAACGAATATGAACGGCCAAGAAGTAAGACAAATGGACAATCAAGTTAATGACCAAGCAAATGAAGTACTAGAGCCCCTATACATTGGAATGTCTGGGAGCTATAAACCCTATACCTTTTTGGACGAATCAAATGAGTTAACGGGTTTTGATGTTGAAGTGTGGAAAGAAATCGGAAATCGTATCAACAAACCTGTTAAGTTCCAAACGGCAGATTTTAGCGGGCTCTTTGGTCTGTTAGATACAAACAAATTGACTACAATTGCAAATCAAATCACTGTTAACGAGAAACGATTAGAGAAATATAACTTTTCAGAGCCTTACGTCTACTATGGAGCGCAACTTGTTGTAAAAGGTGATAATGATATCATTGTTGATCTTGAGAGTCTCAGGGGTAAAAAAGTTGGTGTTAGCTTGGGCTCTAATTATGAGGAAATGGTGAAGAACTTTGATATTTCAAACGAAATAGAAGTTATAACCTATGAAAGTTACCAAGCTTCTTTACAGGATGTATCCCTGGGTAGAATAGATGCAGTTCTCAATGATAAGCTTGCAGGTGTCACTGCAATTAAAGAATCTGGACTAGACCTTAAATTAGGAGGTGCGCCAGTTGAACTTATGTTTAATGCATTTCCATTCGTAAAAACGGAGACCAATGACTTGTTGCTTGTTGAAGTAAATAAGGCAATCAAAGATATGAGAAATGACGGCACACTTGAGGCAATCTCAATGAAGTGGTTCGATATCGATATTACAGAAAACTAGAGTCAAAAGCAGAAAAGGTGACTTATGAACGGATTTGATTTTAAATACTTTGCGAACATGATTCCCATGTTAATAAAAGCCTTACCAATAACCTTGTCTATAGGACTTAGTGCCATGGGTTTAGGACTCGTTATTGGTACGGGAATAACACTCCTAAGAAAAATAGATAATAGAGTTTTAACGGGTGTAATAGAGCTTTATGTGTCATTTTTCAGAGGAACGCCACTGATGGTTCAGTTGTTCATATTCTTCTTTGGAATGCCTCAAATTATTCCGGAACTAGCAAATCTCAATGCATATCAAGCTTCGATTATTGTCTTAACCATCAATGCAAGTGCATATATTTCAGAGGTGGTCAGATCGGCTATAGATTCTGTTGACAAGGGTCAAATGGAAGCAGCTTTGTCTGTAGGAATGTCGAGAATGAAAGCTATGGAAAGGATTATACTTCCGCAGGCTCTTAAAGTTGCAGTGCCGCCACTGGGTAATACATTTATAAGTTTGATCCAAGGGACAGCAATTACCTTTATGTTAGGACTTCAAGACATAATGGGTTTGTCTAAAATGAAGGCGGCGGCATCGTATAGATTTTTAGAATCCTTTTTAGCAGTGGGTTTAATATACTGGTTACTCACACTAATTGCGACAAAAATGAATAAGTATATTGAGTTCAAGTTGAGCAAGGGTGGTGCATTGTAATGATTAAAGTTGATCAAGTCAAGAAGTCATTTGGAAATGTTGAAGTCCTAAAAGGTATTGATCTTAATGTGCAACGGGGTGAAATAGTCGCAATTATTGGACCGTCCGGTTCTGGAAAATCAACACTGCTTAGAACGATGAATTTTCTGGAAATTGCAGACAGTGGCACATTAACAATAGCCAATGATACTTATAACATGTCAAAGGCAAGTGAAAAAGAAAAACAGTCCGTAAGAAAACGTGCAGCGATGGTTTTTCAGAATTATAATTTGTTTAGAAACAAGACAGCTGCTGAGAACATTATGGAAGGTCTCATCATAACTGGGGATCAGTCTAAAAAAGAGGCCCAAGTCACAGCGAAAGAATATCTTAAAAAAGTAGGCTTAAATGGCTTTGAAAACAGTATGCCATCGCAATTGTCTGGTGGACAAAAGCAGCGCGTAGGAATCGCAAGAGCCATGGCTCTTAAACCTGAAGTTATCTTATTTGATGAACCAACATCCGCACTTGACCCGGAGCTTGTAGGGGAAGTGTTAAATGTAATAAAGCAGTTGGCCACAGAGGACATTACAATGATTATTGTTACCCATGAAATGGATTTTGCTAAAGAAATATCTGACAAAATAATATTTATGGATGATGGTCTTGTTGTTGAGCAAGGAAACTCAGATTTTATGTTTGAAAGCAGCAATCATCCAAGATTGAAGTCATTTTTAAAACGTATTGTTAAAAAATAATGTATGAAACAGCCCCTTTTTCAAGTTAGATGGAGAATAGGGGTTTTGTTATGTAAAAATAGGTGCAAATTTTGTCGAATTTCGTAAAATATACGTAAATTTATAATTAAACTGGGATTTTGGGGTATAAATACTAGTATGAAAATGCTCATTAGAGGATGTGAAAGCCTATGACTCAGACTGAACTTATAGAAAGTAGAAAACTGAATAAAGTATATGAATCCATTATGGATAACTCAAAGCTTGTGATCTACGTTAAAGATCTAGAAGGCAAGTATTTGTATGTAAATGAAGTTTTTCTAAAACTGTTTAAACTAACTTTAAATGAGATCATTGGAAAATCTGACTTTGATATTTTTCCTAAAAGTGTTGCTGAAGAGTTTAGAGTTAATGACATGAAAGCTTCTATGAATGGAGAGTTTATTGAAGTTGAAGAAAAAGTGATTTTTAATACCACAACTGAGTTTTATTTGTCGATTAAATATCCTTTAAAAAATGAAGCTGATGAAATTGTTGGTATGAGCGGAATTTCTAAAAATATCACTGAAATGGTCAAAACACAGAATGAACTTGCTCAAAGTGAGAAGAACTACCGTACGCTGGTATCAAATATTCAAGGTGTTGTGTATAGGTGTTCGGTTGCTTCGGACTGGAAAATGTTCTACATTAGTCAGTATATTAAAGAGTTGAGTGGCTATGATGCAGATGATTTTCTAGACAATAAAGTGAGAAGCTATGCTAGCGTGATACACCCTGATGATGCTGAGTTGGTTGAAAAGGCAGTATACAATGGATTGTTCAACCAAACCAGTTATATCATTACTTACAGGATCGTTTGCAAAAATGGTGACATAAAATGGGTTCATGAAAAGGGTTGCGGATACTATGAAAAAGGATCTAAAAATGCATCCTATTTAGATGGCGTTATTGTAGATATAACTGAAGAGAAAAACCTGAGTGAAGCGCTTGAAGTAAAAGTTAAGCAACGTACAAAAGACTTGAGTGATGTTAATCGGTTGCTTACAGAAACGGTAAAAAAACTTGAGTTGTCTCAATATGAGTTGGTTGAAAACAAAAAAATGACAGCCATCAACTCATTGGTTAAGGGGATCTGTCATGAAATTGGGTCTCCATTGGGTAATAATCTATCACTTAACGGCTTCATTGGCGATAAACTTCAAAATCTATTAAGTGATATTCAAAACAAAAGTGTAGGACCAGAAAGTATAAGTGCATCAGTATCAGAATTAATTGAAATAAATAGTTTTATGACCAATAACATTGTTAAGGAAATTGATATTATTGAGAATTTGCGTATGATTTCAGATTCTCAAAATGAACAAGATAATAAGGAAATATATCCAAAAAAGTTTTTTGAATCTATTCTTAACAGTATGAAAATGCAGTACTTAAGTAAGTCCATCAACTACCAGGTTGAATGTGAGGATCATCTGGTTATACAATCTGTCCCGAGCCTCTTATATCAAATAGTTGGTGTTCTTTTTGAGAATTCAGTGGTTCATGGATTTGAACATATGGATGCTGGTGAAATAAATGTTTCTATAAGAAATACCAATGAGCATATTGAAATCGTGTACCAAGACAATGGCGTTGGAATAGACGAGAGAATTATAGATAAAATTCATGACCCGTATTTTACAACACGTATGGGACTTCAAAGTGGGCTAGGACTATATACGGTGTTTTTGATTATCACAAAAATGCTTAATGGAAGTATAAAGTACAATAGTAAGTTAGATTACGGTACATCTTTTCTTATTAAACTCCCTGTGGAGTGAAAATGTTTGGTGACCGCTAATTTTAAACCTACCAAGGAGGTTGAGTTATGAAATCGTTAAAGCTAAAAATATTGTTGAGTCTTTTATCAACGATACTCATTGTGTTCATCGCAATCATTGGTACGATTACATTTAACACTGTAAATATGACAACTTCACAAGTTAAGGATTACGCTCAAGCTGAATCAGAAAAATTCGGTGAAAATATTAAAGGTGAAATTGAAACGGTACTCATTAGTGTAAGGGCATTAACTCGATCCTTTGAAGGCATGCGTATTGTTGATAAAGGTGATAGAGAGTTAATGAATAGCATGTTACAAGAAGTTATTGCAGACAATCCAACAATGCTTGGTCTGTGGACTGTTTGGGAAGCAGGGGCTCTTGATGGCAACGATATAGCATTTAGAAATACTGATGGCCATGACGAGACTGGACGATTTATTCCTTACTGGTATAGATCTGAAGGTGAAATTGCACTTACACCTCTTGTAGACTACGATGAACCAGGTTTGGGAGATTGGAACTTGATTTCAAGAAATACGCGTATGGAAGCAATTATGGATCCATTCTACTATCCTATAGATGGTGTAGACACTTTAATGACCACATTATCCATACCTATTATAGTAGATGGTGATGTGTTAGGTGTAGTAGGGGCTGATATATCACTGGATTCTCTACAGCAGATTACCTCTGGTGTTAAGCTATACGAAACAGGATATGGTAGTCTGATTTCTAATAGCGGTGCTGTGGTTGCACATAATAATACTGAGCTTATTACAACAATGTTTACTGACACGGTTCAAGTTGCAAGGCTTAATGATGCCATTATGAATGGCGAGATTATTTCCTATGAATATCAGCCTGTAGGTGCTTCTGAAGAATTTTTGTTTACACACACGCCAATTAGTATGGGCAATACACCAACACCGTGGTCGTTTGCGACCATTATACCGAAGTCGGAAATTATGGCTGGTGTGAACAAAATAATTATGACATCTATAGTCATAAGTTTAATTGGTATTGTTATAATGAGTTTTGTGATCATCATGATATCTGGATCTGTTATTAACCCTATCGTTGAATCGTCGCATGTTATTGAACACATGGCGAATTATGATTTTAAGACTGATCGAGATAAGACCAAAGATAAGTATACCAAACGACAAGATGAAATTGGTCTCATGTCACGAGCTTTAGCGAAAATGCAGACCAATATCGTAAACTTGATTTCAACAATTGCTGAAAATGCATCGCAGGTTGCGTCTTCATCAGAACAAATGAATGCAACTACAAATCACTCTACTAAGGCAGCTGATGAAATTGCACGTACAATTGTAGAAGTTGCACACGGAGCAACAGATCAGGCTAAAGAGACTGAAATGGGTGTCATGAGCATTTCAAGACTGGGTGAATTAATTGAAGACGACCAAGCGCTCATAACTGAGTTGAATAATTTGACAAAGAATGTGGAACTCCTCAAAAATGAAGGTTTTGAAATTATTGAGGAATTGATTGAGAAAACCAAAGCAAATAGTGTATCAACCGGAGAAATTAGAACTGTCATTGTGAACACCAATGAAAGCGCTTTAAAAATTGATAATGCAAGTCAGATGATTAGAAATATTGCTGATCAAACAAACTTGCTTGCACTGAATGCAGCGATTGAGGCTGCAAGAGCCGGTGAAGCAGGTAAGGGTTTTGCTGTTGTCGCTGATGAGATTAGAAAGTTAGCAGAAGAATCGACTAACTTTACAGAGGAAATCTCAAAAATTATTTTAGAGTTAACCAAACAAACAGGTGATGCAGTTAACACGATGCAGGAAGTGAACGAAGTGGTTAATTCACAAGCTGAAAGTGTTAAAGCGACAAACGATAAGTTTGATGGTATAGCTGTAGCAATTGAAGATATGCGCACCAGTATTGAAAAAATTAATAAATCTAGCTTGAATATGCGAAATAAAAAGGATGAGTTAACAGAGATAATAGGCAACTTAGCAGCGATTTCTGAAGAAAATGCAGCTAGTTCTGAACAAGTATCTGCTTCGGTAGAAGAACAAACCTCAGCTATTACTGAGATTGCTGATGCAAGTAGGTCGCTCTCAGAAGTATCAGTAGAAATGCAAAACAACGTGGAACGTTTCCAGTACTAATCATAGTATAAGAACGCAGGACTAAGCAGTGTGTTTAACGACATACTGCTTTTTTATGGGGTGGGTTCGGATCTATTCAGGTCAAATTAGAGAAAAACTTCAAAAAAACAAAGATTTGTGCCTGTATTATTGTGTTGTTTTTCTGTTGACAAATTGATGAAGTTCAATATTCGTTAAAAACTTAATAATTGATTTGTTTGCATCGTTATTGTTCGGATTGTATACCGAACAATAACTGTGTTTGCGCCTTGTAATTTCAGGGTAATTCGCCGATGTAAATTGACTGAATATTTTCAAATAACTAAAAAAATATAGAATTTAGCCTTTTAATACAGAAGAAATCAATATTTTAGGCAAAAAGGTTTGCAATTCATCGTGTTAATTGTTATTATATCACTAGATTCGCAAAGGCGAACAAAATGCAAAACACAATACATAATAATTCGTGTGTATATCCCTGGTAATATGGTCCAGAAGTCTCTACCAAGTCACCCTAAACGACTTGACTACACCGAGAGAATGATATCTTTATATCTTCTTTTGGGCTTCTGTTTATTCAAAACAGATGCCTTTTTTAATGCAGGGGAAGAAAGAAGTATGTAATATCATTCAAAACAGGAAAAATTGGAGGGCTAAAAATGAAAAAACTCACTAAATTTGGAGCATTGCTTCTTGCAATGATCATGATCCTGGCGGCATGTGGTGGAGCTGCTACAGAGCCAGCGGCAGAGACGGGTAGCACAGAAGAAGAGCAAACAACAGTTGGATTTATCTATGTAGGACCTATCGGTGATGGTGGATGGACATTCTCACATGATGAAGGTCGTCTATATGTTGAAGAAGAACTTGGTGTAAAAACACTATATAAAGAATCTGTTCCAGAAGGTCCAGAAGTAGAAAAAGTAATTGCTGACATGGTTGATCAAGGTGCAAGTGTTATATTTGCTACAAGCTTTGGTTACATGGACTATGTAGAAAAGATGTCTAAAGAGTTCCCAGACGTTAAATTCCTACACTGTTCTGGTTACAAAAGTACAGACAACATGAACAACTACTTTGGTAGAATGTACGAACCAAGATTCCTTTCTGGTTTAGCAGCAGGTCTACAAACTGAATCAAACGAAATTGGTTACGTTGCAGCATTTGAAATTCCTGAAGTTGTTCGTGGTATTAATGCATTCGCACTAGGTGTTCAAGCTGTAAATCCTGAAGCTAAAGTAAACGTACGTTGGACACATACATGGTATGATCCTGCTAAAGAAAAAGAAGCAGCAAAAGCTCTTTTAGACGAAGGGTGTGACGTTATTGCTCAGCATCAAGATACTGCTGGTCCTCAACAAGCGGCTGAAGAACGTGGCGCATTTGCAATCGGTTACAATACGATCTCTGAAGACAAAGCTCCTAAAGCATACTTAACTGCACCGATCTGGAACTGGGGCGGGTACTATAAATCTGAAATCGAAAAAGCTATGAATGGCGAATGGTCAGCTGAAAATGTTTGGTTGGGTATGGATGATGGCTTAGTAGATATTGCTCCTCTTACTGCTAATGCAAAACAAGAAGCTGCAGTTGTTATTGAAGAATATAAGGCAAAAATTCTAAGCGGTGAATTCAATGTATTCGGTGGCGTTCTTACAAAGCAAGATGGAACGACAATTGGTGAAGAAGGCAAATCTCTTGAAGATGGCGAGCTTCTATCAATGAGCTACTTCCTTGAAGGCGTAAACGGAAAGATTGAAAACTAAGCGGAGAATATAAAATGAATGTCATTGAGCTTAAGAATATTACAAAAAGATTTGGAACAGTAACAGCCAATGACCATGTTAATTTTGATTTACAAGCGGGAGAAATACATGCAATTTTAGGAGAGAACGGTGCAGGTAAAAGTTCTTTAATGAATGTACTAGCAGGTGTATATCAACCAGACTTTGGTGAAATCAATATGCGAGGAGAACGGGTGACAATCCCTTCTCCTCGTCATTCTATTAAAATGGGCATTGGAATGATTCATCAGCACTTTAAACTTGTAGAATGTCACACGGTTCTTGAAAATATGATCGCAGGGGTTTCAGGATCATTTTTTATGAGCCAAAAGAAGTTAGCAAAAGAGATTGGTATTTTGTCAGAAAAATACGGACTAAAAATTAATCCAAATGTACGACTGGACTCATTATCAGTAGCTGAAAAGCAGCGCGTTGAGATACTCAAGGTGCTGTATCGTGGTGCAAAGGTACTTATATTAGATGAACCTACAGCGGTTCTAACACCACAAGAAACAGATAACTTATTTGATATCCTAAGAAAGTTAAAATCAGACGGGCACTCGATGATTATTATTACACATAAGCTAGATGAGGTTATTGCTATAAGTGATCGAATTACTGTAATGAGAAAAGGCAAGAAGATAAAAACATTAACAAACGAGAATTTGTCTCCGCGAGAATTAACCAATGAGATGGTAGGTAAATCGGTTGAGCTTACCATAGAATGTCCTGCAACAGATTGTGCAGATGTTCTACTTCAGGTTAATAACTTAAAGATTCATAATTCTGATGATAGACCGGTGTTAAATGATGTTAGTTTTAAAATTTGCGGTGGCGAAATTTTAGGTGTTGCTGGTGTAGCAGGTAGTGGACAAAAAGAGCTTTGTGAAGCTATAGCTGGACTAGAAAACATTGAAGAAGGCACAATAAAATTTAATGAAAACAACATTACTAGCCATAGCCCTAGAGAAATTATGGATCTCGGTATTAGCATGAGTTTTGTTCCTGAGGATCGATTGGGAATGGGCCTTGTCGCTGGAATGGATCTTGTAGAAAATGTACTGCTTAAATCCTACAGAGACAATAAAGGTATTTTTGTTGATCGTGATTCTGCTAAGAAACACGCATCTATGCTTGTTGAAAAGTTAAATATTGATACACCAGACATTCATACACCTGTTCGTCAACTTTCAGGTGGTAATATTCAGAAGGTGCTACTCGGACGAGAAATTGAGATGCAACCAGAATTGATTATTACTGCTTATCCAGCAAGGGGACTGGATGTTGGTTCGGCGCATAAGGTATATGATTTGTTAAATGAGCAAAAATTGATGAATAACGGTATTATGTTCATCGGTGAAGATTTGGATGTCCTTTTAGAAATTTCAGATAGAATAATGGTTCTCTGTGAAGGGAAAATTACTGGAATTGTTCGAGCATGTGATGTTACAAAAGAAGATTTAGGATATCTTATGGCAGGTAGATCATTAGAGGAGAGAGCTCAAGATGCTTAGAATTGCAAAACGTTCATCTATTTCAAAGCGAAAGGCTGCTCTCGTAAGAATTTCTGGGATATTTTTGTCATTGGTTCTTATGTCTATATTCCTAATGTCTATGAGTTTGAATCCTTTCCAAGTATATAAAGCAATGATCATGGGCTGTTTTGGCTCTATGTATAGATTTAGAGAAACAATTGAACTGATGATACCTCTTAGTTTAGCGGCTATAGGTATTATGATCGCCTTTAAAATGAAGTTCTGGAATATAGGTGCTGAAGGTCAGATTCTAATGGGGGCAATGGCGGCATCTTTTGTTGCTCTTAATATGCCTGAGTTGCCAAAGCCAATCCTTTTAACTTTTATGGGGATAGCCGGTTTACTGGTTGGTGGACTTTGGGCATTTATACCAGCTATATTTAAAGTGAAATTTGATACCAATGAAACCCTATTTACGCTGATGATGAACTACATTGCAATCAAGTTTGTCATTTATCTTCAGTATGGTCCTTGGAAGGATCCAAAAGCTCTTGGATTCCCCAAAATACCAAATTTTGTTGATGGTGCTATAATTCCAGAAATCTTTGGTGTTCATATTGGTTGGGTGATCCTTTTGGTCTTAACAGCTCTATTCTATGTTGTACTTAACAAAACCAAATTGGGTTATGAGGTTTCTGTTATTGGTGAGAGTCAAAATACAGCTAGATATGCAGGTATGAATGTGAATAGAGTGGTTCTCTTATCACTGTTCATGTCTGGTGCTGTTTGTGGCCTAGTCGGTATGATACAAGCTTCAGGGGTAGCAGGTACATTAACTGCTGAAATATCTGGTGGAATGGGATACACTGCAATTATTGTTGCGTGGCTCTCGCAGATGCAGGTTCAATTTGTACCAGTGATAGGTCTCTTATTTGCAGTACTTGTACAAGGTGCTTCATATATTCAGACGGCATTCCAAATTCCTCAAGCTGCGGCAGAAATCCTTCAAGGCATTATCTTGTTCTTTGCACTTGGTAGTGAATTCTTCGTAAATTATAAATTGCATTCTGCAAAAGAGGATGACTCAAACACAAAAAAAGCTGAGCTAGATCAGAATGATAATAAGAAAGCTAAGGGGGTAGCATAATGGGCAGTATACTATTTTTTAGCGCAGCTGTTCAGGCTGGAACACCACTTCTATTTGCTACTTTAGGAGAAATTTTGACTGAGAAATCAGGCAACCTAAACCTTGGTGTTGAAGGACTTATGCTCATAGGAGCAGTTGCTGGATTCGCCGCAGGAATGGGTACACAAAGTGTTATTTTAGCTATATTGTTTGCTGCTTTTGCTGGTGCATTAGCTGGCCTTATATATGCATTTCTAACGGTTACATTAAGAGCCAATCAAGTCGTTACGGGTTTATCCTTAACGATCTTTGGGTCTGGTGTGTCAGGTTACGCAGGTAAGTTTCTTATGGGTCAGGTGCTTCCTGAGAATATGAAGGCTGCATTTGTAAATATTAAGATTCCTGTTCTGGGGTCAATACCAGTTCTTGGAGACATTTTGTTTAATCAAAACGGTTTTGTATATTTCGGTTACCTACTTGCCATTGCTCTTGGGATATATTTAGGCCATTCTAGGTTTGGTCTAAACCTAAGGACCGTGGGTGAAAATCCATACGCGGCAGATGCTTCGGGTATTCAAGTTTCTACCTACAAATACTTTCATATTATGTTAGGCAGTGCAATATCCGCACTTGGTGGTGCTTACTTATCTTTGGTTTACGTACCAGCATGGCAAGATAACGTAACGGCAGGTCGTGGTTGGATAGCAGTTGCACTGGTTATTTTTGCAATGTGGAGTCCATATAAAGCTATACTTGGATCATTTTTATTTGGTGGTCTTGATATTATTGGTTTCAGAATCCAATCAATGGATATAAATATATCACAATACTTAATTGATATGACACCTTACGTGGTGACAATTCTCGTTTTAATTGTTAACTCAGTTTCGAAGAAACGAGATCAGGCGCCTGGTGCTTTAAGTGTTTCTTATTTCAGAGAAGCAAGGTAGCTGTAGCTTAGGTATTTCATGAGTAAGACTCCTGTTATGTATCTGTTTCAAATGAACCTATTTGTGAGACTCTATGTATTTCTAGTTAAGTGTTTAGGGTTTGATTGAAACTAAATTGATGCATTTTAAAGGCCTTATGCTAGTTAAAGCATAAGGCTTCTTTATGTCCGAAAAACAAGAAATGCATTAAAGTAAAAATAGGCATGAAAGAACTTTAGTTCATTTCATGCCTATTTTTACTTTAATATATGGCGCGTCAGCGACATGAGTAATCTTCGATTACTCAAGTGATTCTTGATTATAGTTGTAATCCTCGATTACTCAAGTGATTCTTGATTATAGTTGTAATCTTCGATTACTCAAGTGATTCTTGATTATAGTTGTAATCTTCGATTACTCAAGTGATTCTAAATGATATACGTAATTGAAGATTACTCGGTTGTAACTTGTTCATTCTCAATGTTTTCACGAATTTCAGCATAAGCTACAACTCTATTTCTTCCGGTGCGCTTGGCGTTGTATAGAGCCTCATCAACAGCTTTTGTGAGTTTATCAGGTGTGTCGATATCTTGTTCACTGCTTGTCACGACACCGAAACTGCTGGTAAGTTTTGGTACAGGATTGAAATCATGGGTCTCTATAACTTCTCGAAGGAGTTCTGCCAGTTTCATAGCTTCAGTATGGTTGGTTTCAGGTGCAAGAACCATAAACTCTTCACCACCCCAACGTGCAAAAGTATCAGAAATTCTTAGCCTATCAGTAACAACTCTTGAAAGCTCTTTCAGAACAAAATCTCCGATATCGTGTCCATAAGTGTCATTTACATTCTTGAAATGGTCAATATCAAACATTACAATTGCAAATGGTCTATCGTAACGAACCATTCTATCCATTTCTAGATCAAGAACCTCTAAAAATTTACGTCTGTTGAAAGCACCTGTCAATTGGTCGGTTACAGATAACCTTTCAACCTCATCTATTTTATTTTCAAGTTCACGGTTAAGCATAGCATTTCTTTGTAGCATTTCTAACATAAGTTCTGTCATTATAATATTATCTTTTGTAGCGGCTATGGATTCCAAAACCATATGGGTAAGTGACTCAGTTCTTCTAGAATCGTCATCATTTTTAAGTGCATTAATGAGCAATTGAATGTCTATTACCATACATGATCAACTCCATTTAGAATGATGCCATCTACACCGATATCTTCAATAGAATAAATTTTGTTTAAAACAATATCTACATTTTCTTTTCCTTTAATAATACTGCCATGCTGGGGTGCTATCATTTCAACGTCCAGCTCTCGTATTTTATCGAGGGCATAACGCAGTGCAGATTTTGAAGTCATAATTACTTGGTGAAACTTAATAATGCCTGGCATAAAACAGATATCTCTACCTACTGGACAGGCATCATAGGTATTACAGGTTGCACAGTGATTACTAATTTCCATGTAGAGTTCCCATTGCGATCCATAGGCACCGAAAATATCTGAAGTGAAAAGTGTCTTTGTATCTTCATCATAAGTAATAAAGCTGCCTGGAGAGTGGGCATAAGGTGTGTTTATGAACTGCAGTTTTCTTCCTGTTCTGAATCCCCATGAGGAACCAATTTTATTGACACATCTAAGGGGGGACTTCACCGAATAATGTTGAATAAAAACATTGTTTTGTTTTTGAGAAATGACTTCGAGTTCATTACTATGTATAACGCTCTCAAGGTTAGAAACACTGCCAACCAGATCTGGATCATAGTGTTGGTAGATGAGTCTTACAATTGCATCAGGATGTAAACCCGTTTGAAGAATTTTCATCATAACTGTACTAAAGTCAGGGCGGCTGCCACCATCAATTAAGACAGCTTCTTCACCTTCGTGAATCAAATATGGATTTGAGTGTAATCCGTGATTTAAATCATTATAACCGACCCAAAAAATTCCTTTTGCGATTTCGATTGCTTTTGTATAGTCCATAAATCCTCCTATCATTTAAATACTTTAGAATAGATACCCCAAAAATATGCAATTATGTCAATGTGAAAGATTTAAAAATGGTAAATTTTATATTATAATAAGAAGTGAAAATTGAGTTAATGACAATTATGTATGACAGACAAAGGTGGAGAATGAATGACAAATCTATATTTCGTACGTCACGCAAAGGTTCTATATACCCATGATGATTATTCACGTCCACTCTCAGAAGACGGTGTTAAAAGCGTTCCCAGAGTCACTGAAGCCTTTAAAAAAATTGAGATTGATGCAATTGTGTCCAGCCCATATTTACGGGTTTTAGATACTATAAATGGTATTGCAAAACATAAAAGTTTAGAAATTGAGTGTTTTGATGATTTACGTGAACGTAAAGTAGCACATACATTTATAGATGACTTCCAGACATTTACCAACAATCAGTGGAAAGACTTTGATTTTAGATTAGATGGTGGTGAGTCTCTTCGAGAAGTTCAGCAACGTGGTACGAAAGTGATTGAAAGTTTGATTGAAAAATATAAAGGAAAAAATGTTGTAGTGGGTACACATGGAACATTCTTGGCTGTCCAGTTAAACCACTATGACCCCAAAATAGATTTCGACTTTTGGAGAAAAATTGAAATGCCAGATATTTATAAAGCATCTTTCAAACTAGGGGAAGATGGGTATGAACTTGTTAACTTAGAAAATATTCGTCTTTAGGAGGACTCGTATGATAAGAAGTGCAGGTTTAGCTGATACCAAAGATATTGTAGAAATCTATAATCATTATATTGAAACATCCATTGTGACCTTTGAAACTGAACTTGTGAGTCGTGACGAAATGGGTACACGTATGGAAAATTTGTACGAGGATTATCCTTGGATTGTTTATGAACGTGGTGGAAAAATTGAAGGGTATGCGTATGCTTCACCATGGAAAGCCAGAAGCGCTTATAAAAATTCTGTTGAGATTTCAGTTTATATACGACCGGGTTCTCAAGGGCAGGGCATAGGTACAAGTCTAATGAGAGAACTTTTAGATCGTATTGAAGAACGCAATCTACATAGTGTTATTGGTGGGATCGCACTACCAAATGCGGGCAGTGTAGCACTTCATGAGAAATACGGCTTTGAGAAGGTTGCACACTTCAAAGAAGTGGGGCAAAAATTTGAGAAATGGATTGATGTGGGTTACTGGCAATTGATCGTAAATAAATAAAGAATCTCACCTTTAGGTGAGATTTCAGGTCGTCGACAGAGTCGACGGAATGCAGACTGTAGAAAACTTTGAAAGACAAGGCGCGGCTGAGAGCCGCTTGAAGAGCGTATTCATAATACGTGATTTAAGCGAAACGAAGCCTGCAACGCAGTATTTCGTAGTTTTCTACAGTCTGGAATCTCTCTTATTCAGGTGAGATATTTAATGTCATATCATACCACTGAGCGCCCCCATGAATGGAGTCTGAAACGCCGTTGTTTTCGTATCCAAATCGAGCATAATAGTCGATCAAGTGGTCCTTACAGGTTAACAATACGGCGTGTTTGTTTTCATTTGAAGCAAATGAAATGAAATGGTCCATAAGCACTTTGGCATAACCTTGATGTTGATGGTTTGGGAGTACATCCAAACCAAAAATGATTAAGTTCTTGCCATCTTTATCATGATGCTCCATGGATTCAAAAAATTCATCTTTAATGGTTGGTGAGTTTGTTGCACCTCCGTTTATGAATCCAACCATTTCTCCGGCTTTTTCCATAACAAAAAATCCATCTGAATAAGCCTCAAGTCTTTCTTTAATAATATTAAGAGGTGCGGCTTCTGCTTCAGGAAAACAGACAGATTCAATGTTCGCAATCTGACTTAAATCATCTATTGTTGCATTTCTAATTGTGAGAGTGTTCATAATTCCTCCTTTTAATATAAGATTCTACTTAAATTTAGGCTATTAGGGGAAAAAAGTCAAGAAACTGAATCCTTCTTCTTAACCAATTCTCTGAATCTTATGTTAGAATGAAGAGACGTTAATAATAATATCAAATTTGGAGTGAATATGAAGATTACGATTGATAACAATGAAGTGGTTTATATTTATTTAAAGAATAGAGAAATAAAGAAACAAGTTGAAACTACAATTGCTTATGCACCGTGTCGTCTGTTATATGATCACAATAACAAATGGAGTGGTATTGAAATTGGTTATTTTGATGAGAAAGTCGAAATCAAGTTTGACCAACTGCTTGCATATGATTTTGTAGATGAGAACATTCCTAAAGCGTCTGTTGAGTACTTGGAAGACTGTGTCCGCATTCTTTTCAAAGAGGATGTGAAGATAGAGTTATCAAAACCACAAGATTGTAGTATTGATGTAATTGGGTCAGATATTGTTGGAATTGAAATTCAGCTGTGGGAAAAGAATAAACTGGATGATGGGTGTTTGCCTGCTGGTATTCAAAAGCTTTAATTTCTTAAAATCAGACTATAGAATATAGTTAAAGAACATAATTCTAGAATAATAAAAGATACAATTCGTTGGAATTGTATCTTTCTCATTTTTTGAATCCATTTCTATATTTTATAAATGAGTTGGTCTCTTTTATCAAACATAATCTTTTGTGATAGATGAATAGCCCCATAAATGTTTACATAGCGTGTTACGTATATAGCCAACATAATGGCTATTTGATACATAATGGCTTCCATAGGGACACTTCCACCTAAGATCTGACCTGTCATCATGCCTGGAAGAGAAACAAGACCAATAGTTGTAATGGAGGCAACAGTGGGTTTGATAGAAGCACTGATGGCTTCTTTTAAATAGGGTTTAGTTGCTTGATATCTTGTTGCACCCAGTGCTAGATCATAGTTAACTTGATTTTGATTTTTTGAGATCCCTCTGTAATATGTTGTAAGCCCAATAATATCACCACTCAAAACATTGCCAAGAAGCATACCGCCTATAGTAATGATGTATCTTGCTTCGAATATATTATTTAGGTCTATTACAAAGGCATTAAAGAATAAAATCATTAAAAAATTCGGCACTGCTATAGAAATAAATATAGGAACAAGTATTCGTCTAACTTTAAGATCAGCAGATTTTGTTATGGACACCGTTGCAATAACCATCATAAGGATCATGTATATAATATTTAGGAATGGGTTATTTATATCAAAAATGTATTGTAAATAAAGCCCAACCAAACTGAGTTGTATAAGCATCCTTATGACTGCTACAACAACTTGTTTGTTCATCTTGATACCAAGCTGACGGTTCATGACCAAGGTAGGAATGACCAGTAGAATTAAATAAAGAATGCCAGTATAGTTTATTGTAGTCATTACCAAATCACCTCTTTAAAATGTTTGCTATTTGACCAACAGCTATCGTGGCTAATTGCAATGACAGTTTTTTCAGTATGACTAAAGTACTGGACAACTTTGTTCTTTAAGTCAGGATCAAGACCTGAGGTGACTTCGTCCAGTAAAAACACATCTCTATCAAGGAGAATGGCAAGAATGATGCCCAGACGTTGTCTTTCACCACCAGAGAGCTCCGTTGTATGTTTCTCCAGCAAGTTTAAGTCGAATTCGAAAGAACGTGCAAGCTCGGTACTAAATTCGTTATTAAAGTTGTTGCCGGAGAAGTGAGAAACTTCTGTAAGCACATCTTTAACTTTTCCACTTCGAAGGGTAACATCTTGATTAACATAGGCAAAAACTTGACGTATACTTGTGAAATCAGCGTTGGACAAGTCCATATTTTTTACCAAAATCTGACCACTGTCATAATTACTGAATCCAAGAAGTAGACGGAGTATTGTAGATTTTCCTTTTCCAGATTTTCCAGTGATTAATATTTTCTCACCTTTGTGGACCGCTAAAGAGAAATCATCTAATATGATTTTGTCCTCGTATTTTAAGTTTATATTGTTAAAATCTATAAATGTCATTTGTGCCTCCAATATTTAATGAATCTATTATCGATTTTCGATATTGCATATTGATAATAACATGTTGATGGATTGATTGCAACAATTTTGTTTTAATGGTAAGTGATGAAAATATTTAAATATATGGATATGAATAAACAACTTAGGTTTGGTATAATTAGACTACAGAATTAAAAATCGAAATAAAATCGAATTAAAACGAGGTGAGCGTATGGGCAGAATAACATTATTAGAAACAACAGGGTATTTAAGACTAAGACTAGAAAAACTATTGGCTCATTATAACTTTAATGATACAGAAATTCTAGATTCACTAATTAATAAAAACGTTCGATATACGTTTAGACATACTGATCTTGCAATCCTTGATCTAGATAATCATAAAATGGATGTAGTCTCTATAATCGAAGAACTCAAAAGAGATGAACGCTTAAAATCTATTGAAATTATTTTATTGAGCAGTCAGTCAGACATAAAAACACTTAAAAAAGCCATACAAGCAGGGTGCACAGAGTTTGTGACAAAACCCTTTAGTGATGAATTGCTTATAGAAAAAATTCATAAGTTAACACAACGTGAATTTAAAAATAAGGGTTTACCCCATGATTTTAACAGTGATCAGGATATGAATGGCGGCAACTTCAGTTGGCAAAAAGACTATGAAATCGGTATAGAAGAAATTGATGCTGAGCATAAAATGATAATTGATTCATATGAAAAGTTATATACGTATATGAAAGCAGGCAAAGGGCATTCTTATTATCAAGAAATCGTTGGCTTTTTAGAAAAGTATGTTAACGAACACTTTGCCCATGAAGAAGCATTTCAAGAACGTATAAATTACGATAATAAAGAGGAACATAAAGCCTACCATATAGAGTTTAAAGAGAAAATTGGTCAAATCATAAAAGATCATAATGAAAAAGCTGCAACAGATATGGACTTGATAAGAATTAATCTCTTTTTAAAGGATTGGTTGTTACAACATATATTGGTTGAAGATGCTAAAATTGGACTTTTCATAAAAAATCAAGGTTTGTAAGTAGAAGTAGAACATATTGAGGAGATACTGCTTTGAAGAAAATTGTGTGGATAAATGAAAATATATGTCAGTATGTGTTCGAGGGTGACCAAAGCAAGCCAAATATCGAACTGAATATTACTGTACTCATCAATAAAAATAATGCATTAATAATTGACACAGCTTATGAACAAAATGCACTTGCGGTAAAAGCAGACTTAACAGATAAAGGTATTCAAGTGGATGAAGTAGTTCTATCACATTATCATCCTGATCATGCACATGGAGCAGGTGTCTTTAAGAGTGCAAAGTTAAGTGGTAGCACGCATTATGAAGAAAACTTTATTAACTGTAATGATGTATGGGACAAAGAACACGATTACAGAAGACCTGAAAGGCTTGTTAAAAGTGAAGACACGATGATCTATGGTCCATTTAAGCTCAGATTCATAGAAGCCCCTGGTCATTCAAAGTGTAGTCTGATAATCATTATTAATGAAAGATATGCTCATGTGGGTGACTTAATTATGATAGATTCTGATAATAAAACCATGTTGCCCTTTATGGCAAAAGATGGAAACCTGGTTCATCACATCAATAGTCTAACATCAATAAAAGAGTTAGTCTTAGAAAAATTAATATTATCACATGGCCAGTTCCTTGAGGGAAAAAGAGAAATTGATCAAGCTATTGACTCAAGATTACATTATTTAAATGCATTACTTGAGTACAAGAGTGAGGGTGATATAAATATGTTAATAGGTGAGACACCTGATTCTTGGACTTGTCTGGAATGGCATAAGTATAATTTGAAAAATACAAATATGAACCTATAGTTAAAGGCCTGTGTTCGCATGAATATCCATGTTAACATAGGCCTTTGAATTTAGTATTTTACTATATTAGTAATTAAAGTTGTTTGATCAGCAATTCTAAGTCCTCAGAAAGCTTCTGAGCAAGTTCAAAGTCTTGATCTCGAAGGGCAACAGCAATTTTTGTTTCAACCAATTTCTTCTTTTGCTCAATTTCAAGATAGTCTTTATCAAAATGACCTTTGTAAATCATCTTTCTAAACTTACGCATACTTACTTTACGAATGGTTTTATCATCTATAAGAAGTACGTAGTCCATTGAGTTAATGATGGAGTAATAGTCATGAGAAATCATGAGAATGGCGCCTTCATAATTATCAATGGCTTCTTCCAGTGCAATTTGAGCGTACGTATCTAAGTGACTCGTTGGCTCATCAAGCAACAATAGGTTGGCTTTACTTGCTGATACCTTAGCCAGTTGAAGGATGTTTTTCTCGCCACCTGACAAAGAACTGATCTTTTGCTCTAGAACGTCGCGTCCAAAGCCATAATTTCTGACATAGTTACGAACCTCTGTGTACGTTTCAAATCCAGCATCTATAAACTCTTCATTGATTGTATTGGCTTCGTTTAATGTTTCACCTTGATGTTGTGACAGATAAGCCATTTGAACGTCTTCATGCAATTGAATTGTTTCACAGCTGTTTTTATAGATTTCTCTTAACAGGGTTGTTTTACCAGTGCCGTTTGGACCGATAATAGCCACCTTTTCATTCGGCTGAATTTCAAAATTTACATTTTCAAGAAGCAGTTCATCAAAAGAAACGGTAAAGTCATTCACCTTTAGTGCTGAACTTTCTTCAAGTACTGTATGGGCTGCAAATTGAATACGTGGTTTTTTGATATCAACAAAAGGTGCTTTTGTTCTACGCTCTAGTAAACGTTCTTGGAACTTAACTCTGGCTTTTAAAGATTTACCACGTGCCGCTTCAGCATTGTGGGTCGCAATAAATCGTAGTTTATTGATAAGCTTTTCATTGCGCTCAATTTCTTCATCATCAGCGATAGCCATTTCTTGGAGTTCAATTTTAGTTTGTAACAGTTCAAAGTTGTAGTCTATGAAGCGACCATCAAACTCATTTAAGTCTGTATTTTCAAGATGCATGATTTTATTGAAACAGTGATTTAGTAAATATCTGTTGTGTGTAATAATGAGCAACATTTTTTTATGAGAGTTGATAAGGTTCTTAAGTGAATTCAGATTATCAAAATCTAAGAATACATCAGGCTCATCCATAATCATCAGCTCAGGGCTATTAAGCATTTCTTTTATAACCTGAACAAGTTTGAACTCGCCACCACTTAGCTCCGTGATCATCAGATCCTTTTGTTTACCAAGCTCAGCAGTGTTTAATTTCTTTAAGATGTTACTTTCATAGTCATTGCCACCAATTGCATCGAAAGCGTCCAGCGCATCTTGGTATTTTTCAAGTAAGGGTTCTAGGTCAGTTGATGTTTCCATTTCAGTACAAATCGCATCAATTTCACCCTGTAACTTAATGAACTCTTCTGCAATGAATTCAAATACAGTCATTTCTTTTCTTGTATCAAGTTGTGAGAATTGACTTACGTATCCGATTCTACAATTTGGATCAACTTCCAATTTACCATCATATAAATACTTCTCAGTATCCATAATCATATCAATAAGTGTGCTTTTTCCACTACCACTAGTACCGATGAAAGCACAGTGTTGTCCTTCTTCTAACTCAAATGATATTTCATTATACAGATCTTTTTGTGGAAAAGAGTAGGATAGCTTGCTAGCTTTAATCATTTTTATACCTCTCATTATCAAAGAAAAAGAGCCTATAAAAATAAGCTCTACTTTATATATGCGTCCAATTAACGTTCAGGCCTAGTTATCCATTCTATTTTATGAATTCATCCTGTAACGCGTTACTGCTAGGTGATCCACGAACGTTTCGCTCGCTTTAAATACAGTTAATAACATTTATGTTTAATTATAGACTGTAGTGTCTCATATTACACAAGTACACCGTTGGTAGCATATCATCTTTTGCATGGAATATCAAATGTTTTAGAGAATTTTTTACTTTTAATTTCATAGATAATAATCCTTTTATTTGGATTGGGTTAAAATGTTTTCTTGTTGGAGTAATTCAATTTCTTTTTCACTTTCTATCTGTTTTGATTTGACAATGTTTTTCGTTTTATTCATAACACTGGATAGGATCACCATGCTAATTAGTGTACCTTCACGGACGAAAAGGGGCAATCCAAACAGGAGTGAAAGTGAGACTGAAATAGTAACGGATAGGACATCGAAACCAGAGCGTAATTTATAAAAGGTTAAGTGGGTGTGTTCAGAAATAAACATGCAAACACTCTCGAGTGGAAAAGTAATTTTATTGTAGTGAATGATCATTCCAATAGATGCACCTGAAATTGTAGTTCCTATGCTAATCAAGGCAATTTTAAAGACATAGGTCTGTAGGATAAGATCCTTAAAAACAGTATAGGTAAAGAAATTGATGAAGATTCCAAACATGATTACCGAAAAAGCTTGAAGAAAGTACATTTTTACATGTTTGAACCGTGTAAGTAATATATAGAGTATGAGCAGTATGCTGTTAATGATTATTGTAACTGTGCCTACTTTAATAGAAGCTACATTTGCCAGTGCGAGATTCATGGAGTTAAAACTACTTACCCCAATATTGGCCTTTATTGTTAAGCTTATTCCAATTGCTGAGAGTGTATAGAAAAAGTAAGACTTTAGTAAAAGAATAAAGTTTTTCATTTTTAGACCTTCTTTCAATAGTTCAATCAATGGTTCAAAATAAATGGTCCAGCGCTATTAACTTAATAGTACTGGGTAATGTATTATAATAATATGAGATATCTCACATTTTGGAGGATTATATGAAAAAATATAAACTAAGTTATTTGGAAAATGATTTACTGGAGAATTTTAATGACTTGCAATACGGAGCCCTAAGCTCAGAGGCTTACATTGAAGTGTTTGAAGCGGGAGAAAGTATTATTAGATTTGATAAGGAAATTGATGCTTTAAGATATCTACTTAAAGGAAAGGCAAAAATAACGCTCATACACGAAACCGGTAAAAGGTCTATTGTGCACTTTGTTAAACCTGAGGAATACATTGGCGAGCTTACCTTCATAGACATTGAGCCACAACATAAGGACGTCACTGCAATATGTGAATGTATTTGTGTTTCAGTACCAATGTACAGAGCGAAAGAGGTGTTAGTCTCTGATGCAGCCTTTTTAATGGATTTAAATAGATATGTGGGAAGTAAGCTACTTAAACGAACTTATTTCAGCTCAAAAAACCAGAACTATGAGTTAAAGCATCGACTGGCAGCTTATATATTGCTTTGCCAGAATGATGGATTTTATAAAGAGAAACACACAGAAACAGCAGAGTTCTTAGGCGTCTCATATAGGCATCTGCTTCATACATTCAAAAACTTAGTAGATAATCAATGCCTTGTTAAATCTGGTAGGGGTTATAAGCTTGATATTGAAAAACTAAGGACTTACTCAATCGATATAGAAATTTAAATGAAAATTTAAGTATAAATGAAAATATAAATCTAATGATAATTGTTAAAATGATGGATGATACAATTTAAGCACATTATGGTAAAATTGGTGAAAAAAATATGAAAAATGCAATAATTTGCTTTGGGGGGTTAACATGGAGAACTTAACAATAAGAAGATTAGTAGAGTCAGATGCGCAAGAGGTTGCGATTATCATTCAAAGAAATTTTATGGAAATAAACATTAAGGATTACCCAAAAAATGATATGGAGAAGCTGGCTAAAATCTATGACCGTGAAAAAGTTCTTGAGATAAATAGTTTTGCACATTCATATGTAGTTTGCCTAAACGAAGTTGTAATTGGTTGTGGTTCTATTGCAAGTTATTGGGGAAAGTCAGATGAAAGCATACTTTTAACCATTTTTGTTCTACCTGAATATCATAGAAATGGCTATGGAAGATTAATTATGAACACACTTGAAGAGGACGAGATATTCAAACGATCAACAAGAATTGAAATTCCGTCATCAATAACCGCGTGTGCCTTTTACAGAAAAATGGGATATGACTTCAAAAACAGCATTAATCAAATTGATGAAGAAGGTCATTTTAAACTGGAAAAGTTTAGAGTGTGAGGTATAAATGTACACATTAAGATCAGATCTAAGTGAAGAAAAAACATTATCAAAAATAGAAAGTACAGTAAATGAATTTAATATATTTAAACCCATGTTTGGCTTTATAGGGAGAGTGTGTTGGGATAAAAACAGCTTTTGGGTTGTTAATCAATCGAGCATATACAAGTCGCGGCATGGATTTAGATTTAGAACCTACAGACGATTTGAAGGTGTAATAGTCCATGACAGTAAAATGGTACTCATAAAAGGTGACTTTAAACTACGTCCATTACACAAAGTAACTATGATAATATATCTGGTTTTTATGTGTATACTAGGTGTGTTAGGCCTGGTATTTGCTGTAGAAATTATGGATAAAATTAAACTGGGATCAATAGCAGTCCTAATGCTAACTTTTGGATGGGCTGTTATGAAGTTTAATATTTATAAAACCAAAGAATCTGAATCTGAGATAATTGATTTTATTGAGACCATTATAAAAGCATAGTCTTCTAGCGTCTGTCATTCCGTCGACTAAAAACTCACACAATTAAGTAAACTCACACAATTAAGTGTGAGTTTTTTAATTTTTGTAATGTAGAATTGTGAATATTCTTAGCTCCTCATTACCATTGTTGGAGTATGAATGGGGTACCGTTGCAAGAAACTGAATGGCTTCTCCCTTTTTCAAAACATATATGGTTTGATTCACATTCATTTCTAAGGTGCCATCACACACAAGGACGTATTCCCATACTTGGTCTGCATGACCGTTTGATTCATGAGAGTAGCCAGGTGAAAGCTCTTGACGGTGGACTTCTATTTTTTTCTCAGGATCGTATTTGAATAATGAAGTCATAACTAAGGAATCATTCACCTGTATAGAATTTTCATTTTCCTTAGTTACTGCAATAACTTCTGGAGTACTAATATGGGTTAACTTCGAAAGAGGGATATGTAAAGAATCACAGATCTTCCATAAGGATGATATTGTGGGACTTTTCGTACCATTCTCGATCGAACTGAGCATACTTTTACTTAATCCGGATTTTTCAGAGAGTGCGTTTAATGAGAGATTGTATTCTGTTCTAATATTTTTTATGTTTTGACCAATATGTAAGTTTATATTATCCATATTTACTCCTAGTGAATGATTGAGAAAGCTAAGTATAAAAGTGAAAGAGACATAATTGTGTTAATGAGCTTATAGTGATTATTATAATACTCTTCAATCAAAAGTCCAAAGATTGACCACAAAAATTGAGAGAGTACGCCAACAAGAGATATTCCGACTGCTGACCCAAAGATAACTAGAGGACTTTGAGAAAATTCGAAAATATAAATTGAATAAATTGTTAATCCAGCAAACCAAATTTTGGGGTTGATAAATTGAAAGACAATACCAAAAATTACACTCGCATTTGCGGGCTCACTTTTATCAATCGGATTGGCACTTTTGAAAATTTTATATGCCATATAAAGAATAAATGAGAAGCCAATGTACTGGACAACATTCGTTATGACAGGCAAATACTGAGATAAAAGTAGATTTCCGAAACCACAAATATTAAATACGACTACAAAGCCAATGAAAGTTCCCGAAATGTATTTGGCTGCGTCTTTAATGCCTGAATGAACCGCTATATGCATGGCAAGGATGTTGTTGGGTCCAGGTGTAAACGTTGAAATTGCAATAAATAGGATGAATTCAAACATAATAGTCTCCTTTTGATGTTCAGAGTTTAAGATTCAAAGCAGTATGGATTGTTCTCTATAGAGAACGAATTTCTTTATAGAGAAGTTATCATTTTAGAGATATGTTGTCAAGAAGACATACTTTAGTTTAGAACGTATATGAAATAGACAAATTGGAAATGTATTTAAAATGAAATTTTGTTAAGCTGTACAAATGTTAAAATATAGAAGAGTATAAAAATAGAGGGAGAAGAATATTATAGGAGGTTCATATTTATGAAATGTCCATCATGTAACAACGCGCCAAGCACATTTTTGTATCACTATTTATGGAGTCATCCATTTAACACAAAGTGTAAGGTCTGTAAGACTAAATTAAAACCAGATGCTATCATTAAGAAGATGATATACATGGAAATATTATTAGCTTTTTTTCTTGGTGTACTTATACACGCAAGTTTAGGTATATTCACGTTATCTGGCTTTGTTTCCTTCGCAATTATCATTGCAGTTGTGTTTTATCCACTAGAAAAATTTGCTTGGAATAATGGATCATTTACTATCAAAAATTAGATTAATAGTAGTTGATGATTTGAGCATAGAAAGGCGCTAATTATGATAGAGATATTTGAATACGTATTGATACTTATAGTATCAGTTCTGTTTGCATACTTGGCATATATAACTGATTTGAAAACGGATTACGTTGAAAGAATTAACAAGAAACTTAGGCTTGGTGAAAAGACCAGTTCGATTTTTTATATTGGCATCATGAGTCTTCTAATGTTTGTCATACCTTATGTCATGGTGTTTCAACTCAATGTATCTAAGAAAATAACACTTTGCATTGTGGGTGCAGTTCTAGGTATATGTTGTTATTCAGCAATGAACTGGAGTAAACTGTTTAGGAGTTGAGAGATTGAATAATGGTCAATTGATTAAGCATGTGTTAGAAAAGTACAGATTAGAAAAAAATGAAATGCAAGGTAAACACGTTGATCTCGAATCCAACCTAAAAGCATTCTTTACAAAACATAATAAAGCAGATGTTTTTGAACATACCTTAGACGTTGTTGACGTGTTAAGATCACTTCAGCAATATCACGTATTTGATTTTGAAAAAGTTAAAGTTGGAGCCCTGTGTCATGATATTGGCAGGGTTGTTGATAAAAACGAAATTCTGGATTTGTGTTTGGATTTTGATCACACCCTAAATCCGGGCGAAGTAGAAGTACCATCATTGTTACATCAAATTGCATCTCGAATTCTAAGTGAACACGTATTTGGGATTACAGATAATGAAATTTTCAATGCAATAGAATGTCATACAACACTGAAACCACAAGCATCTATGATTGATAAACTTATATTTGTTTCTGACAAATTGAGCTGGAAATCACCTGAGCATAGTGAATTAGTTAATACAATGCAGCGATTATCTACACGTTCGTTAGATGAAACAGTTTATCATTATTTAAAGAATTTATACGAGAATAGGCACCGAGTTGCTTACTATCATAAATGGTCCGAGCAAGCGTATTTTTACTTTAAGGATCGTATTACAGTAGATAAATAACTTTTTTAAATATATTAGACTGTCTGTTCTTAAATAGTGTGAGAAATGTAATAAATGTATTAAAGCCTAATCAGAAACACTTTATTTCAGATCCAAAAGAAGTTGATGGGCACAAACATCATATTGGTCTAGATTTTCTTTCTCAATACTGACAGATTTTTAAAAACTGATATACTTAACGCGTTGGTTTAAATAAATGAACCGAAGAAAGTGTGAGTATATTGAATAATCTAACCATAGAAAATCTACGTGAGGATTTTGAACGAAGCAGAAAAGTATTACAAGCTATTGGAGATGAAACAAGGCAAAACATCATCCTGGCATTAATGGAATCTCCATGTACCATTGGTATGCGTGTTGGTGAAATAACTGCGAAGACACATTTATCTAGACCGGCAGTATCTCATCATCTAAAGATATTAAAAGAAGTTAAAATTGTGAATATGCGTAAAGAAGGGACTATGAATTTTTATTCTATCAATTTGAGTGAAGGTATTAATGAGATCATTAATCTGTCCGATCATTTGAAACTCTATATCGCAAACCATGTTGATATTGAAACAGAAAAGGAGACAGCTTAATGCGAGAGAAAATTACAATACGTTCAGAAAAATGTATAGGATGTGGCCTGTGTATATCAGATTGCCCAAGTAAAGTCATAGAGTTCAGTGAAAAAAAAGCTGTGATAGTTTCAGATGAATGTATTAAATGCGGACACTGTGTTGCAATATGTCCAGCTGAGGCTATTGAAATTGCAGACTTAGATAAAGCAGAGATAAAAGCCTATGGAGATCTAGCTGAACAGATTGATGCCGACCAATTAATGGATTTTTATAAATCCCTAAGAACCATAAGAAAGTTCAAATCCACCAATATTGACAATGTTCTTATTGAAAAAATAATTGATGCAGGACGATATACGTCAACTGCGACAAATCGTCAGGAAGTAAGATACATTGTAGTAAAAAATCAAATTGCAAAGCTTGAAGATATGGTACTTCCAAAACTAATTAAGTTTCAAAAAATCTTTAACCTACTATGTAAGGTTGTTAAACTAAAATATGATTTAAGCAAGTATGACTTTAAAAGAGGTTTCCTTTTTAAAGATGCTAAAGTACTTATAATGGTTGTTTCCAAGCATGATGTTGATGCAGCGCTTGCAACACGAAGTATGGAACTCATGTCAAGAACACTTGAATTAGGTGGTCTTCATGTAGGGATTTTTACTGCAATAGCCAACCGAAGCAAAGCCATAAAATCTTATTTAGGTCTTAGAAAAAAAGAGAAAGTCGTAGCCTGTCTTGCTTTGGGCTATCCTGATGTTAAGTATAAAAGAACCGTACCACGCAGGTCAGCTGAAGTAGAATGGAAGTAAGAATATAGAATAATTATTTAAACACACCTTATAGTGACCCAGGTCAATGAATAAGGTGTGTTTTTGAGTGCAGAAATGTTAATATATAGTAGAGTAGTTAAATGTAAGGCAGGTTATTGAATGCGCTCAGATGGAAGGTTAATTATGAAATTTAATACAAACGACAGATTGGAACAGAAGGGTTACTCAATCAAAATGTTATCTATAAACGATTCTCAGAAGGTTCAGGAACTTTGTAACACCTGTTCTGACTACTTTCTCCTTGAAGAAGGACAAATTACTGGCTGTGAGTCGAAGGATTTGTTTCAAGCATTACCACCAAATAAAACGATGGAAGACAAGTTTGTTATTGGTCTTTATGATCAGTCTTCTAATCTAGTAGGGATCATGGATCTAGTAAGAGATTATCCTGATCAAGATGTCTGGATGTTGGGACTCTTGCTAATCAGTCCTAAATATAGACGGAGTGGGGCCGGTCGTGACTTCCACGATTCAATTATGAAATCAATGGTACAAGAGAAGGCTAATACAAGTCGAGTCGGTGTTCTTAGCAGCAATCTTTCAGCATGTAAATTTTGGAGTGAAGTCGGGTATGTACATTTGAAAGAGGTTCAAATTGATATAGGTACGAGTAAAGGTAAAGTTGTAAATGTTATGACCAAGGATTTAGAGTCTGTGATTGAATAAGTCAGATTGTCTTGTTCTGATTAAATTGGAGGTTTGCATATGAAAATCGTGGCATTTAATGGTAGCCCTCGTAAAGAAGGCAATACAAATTTAGCAATTAAACTGGTGACAGAAGAACTGGAATCTGAAGGTCATGAGATAGAAATAATACACGTTGGTAATAAAATCATTAGAGGTTGTTTGGCCTGTGGATGGTGTGAGAAAAAGCAAAACGAACGATGCGTTATTGATGATGAAGTTAATGCATGGATTCAAACAATGAAAAATGCAGATGGAATAATTATTGGATCACCTACGTATTCAAGTGCAATCGCTGGTACCATGAAATGTTTCCTAGACAGGGCCTTTTATGTTACACATGTGAATAATAACATATTAAAAGACAAGGTTGGTGCATCAGTAGTGGCTGCGCGTAGAGCAGGTGGAGTATCGGTTTTTAATCAACTAAATAACTTTTTAACCTATTCAGAAATGGTGATTCCGACATCGAATTATTGGAATGTCATTCATGGTTCAAAAGCAGGTGAGGCATTGGAAGACGAAGAAGGCGTCCAAATTATGAGAAAACTTGGTGAGAACATGTTAAAAGCATTGGAATTTCTTGATAAAAGATAAACATTAACCCATTGGAGGCAAGCTATGCATATTACATACATAAAGGGCGGTAAAGAGTTTTTAAAAGAGGTAAAACCCCTGTGGGAAGCACTGAATGTACATCATCAAAACAATGCTGTTAATTTCCTGGATCAAATTCAATCCAATACCTTTGAAAGTCGCCATAAAAAATTTGAAAACAATGACTTAGATGTCTTGGTTGAATTGGTAAAGTGTGATGAAAAGGAAGCACCCATCGCTTATCTTATTTGTACAATTACTAAGGAATCCATGGGTGAAATTGATTCAATCTATGTTGATAAAACCTACCGAAAGCATGCTATTGGAGACCAACTAATGAATGATGCAATGGAATGGTTCAGATTAAAAAATACTAAAACCAACAGGTTAAAAGTTGCTGAAGGCAATGAGCACGTGCTGAAGTTTTATGAAAAGCATGGATTTGAAACCAGGTTTTACGTCCTGGAGGAAGTCAAAAGGTAGTGAGAACATAATTATATGTTCTCACTACTGTATATGAATTTAATCATCACTTTCTTCTGAGACATTTGATTCGTTTATTAAAAGTCTAAATTGATCCATAACAGTGATATCATCTTTATCAAAATCTCTATTATAGTGATCAATCATATTTAAGAAATCCTTATCTGTATATGCTCCGAGTTTATTTGACAAGGTCCCTCTTTTCAATTTCATTCCATTATGGATATAGGCATGTTCATAATGCTATAAAAAAACTATAAAATAAAGCCAATCAAATAGCAAAGTACATATGAGTAATTATATACTATATTTGTAGATATCGATGAAGAATCGTTAATCAATAAATGTAGTGAGAGTCAATTATTAAGAATTTCATAAATTTGGTAGTTATGTCTGTTAACCGAGTCCTGTAATGTTAAAATGTAGAAGTGTAATACAACTAAATGCATTTATAACTTCACAACCATTCAAATAGAAGCGGGGGAACAGTATGAAAACTCTAAGCAGAGAGAAGTTCATTTATCAAATGAACTCTAAAAATCAGTCAGTTATGCAGGTAGAAAATGGAGAAACGTTTATAGTTGAAACTTCTGACTGTTTTAATAGACAAATATCTTCAGAAGATGATCTTATGTCCAATCTAGACACGGAATGTTTTAATCCAGCTACGGGTCCTATTTTTATTGAAGGTGCAGAAGTTGGCGATGTTCTTAAAGTGCAGGTTTTAGATATTGATGTAAATGAATATGGTGTCATTGCTGTTATGCCTGGATTTGGTGCTACAGGTAGCAAACATAGAAAAGAAGTGACTAAGATCATTCCAATAGCAGACAACAAAGCGGTATTTAATGATAAAATCAGCTTAGACATTGATCCGATGATTGGTGTTATTGGCACTGCTCCTATTACGGAAAGTATTGAGACCGTTGTTCCTGACAGCCATGGTGGAAACATGGACTGTAAGAGAATCACAAGAGGATCCGAGGTATTTCTACCGATAAATGTTGAAGGTGGACTGCTTTCATTAGGAGATTTGCACGCTGTAATGGGTGATGGAGAAGTGTGTGGCTGTGGTGTTGAGATTACAGGTACAGTTACTCTGAAGGTAGAGGTCCTAAAAAATAGAGAGCTACCTTTACCTCTTATTAAGACAAGTGACAGCATTATGACTGTTGCGTCAAAAGAAACCTTAGATTCGGCATCTGAACAAGCAGTTCTCAACATGTATAAACTACTTGTAGATACGATAGATTTATCAAATGAAGAGGCAAGTATGTTGCTATCTATTGCAGGAGATTTGAAGGTATGTCAAATTGTAAACCCCCTTAAGACAGCCCGGTACGAACTACCCAAAGCAGTACTAAAAAATTATAAGTTTGAGATATAAGTATTATGTATAATTGTAAGATTATTCGTCAGATATGATAATCGCAACTATTATCAAGTATGGATAATAGAGTTACTGTATTATAAGTGAAAGGAGTGTTGAGATGTCAATACAAACGATTAGTAGCATGGTTGATTGGGTTGAGGCAAACATAAGCAGAGAACCAACGTTGGATCAAATGTCAGAACATGTTGGTTACTCATCTTATTATTGCTCATCCAAATTTCATGAAAACATTGGACTTAGTTTTAAGTCGTATGTAATTAAACGAAAGCTTACCAGTGCATCATTAGACCTACTCCGTTCCAATGACCGAATTATTGATATAGCATTAAAGTATGGCTTCTCATCCCACGAAGCTTTCACAAGGTCATTTTTACGAGAGTTCGGTTGTACGCCAAGTAAATTTCGTCGTGAAAAACCACCTATTCAATTATTCAAAAGACATGTCATTAAACACTCCATATAAAAAGGAGTGTTTTTTTATGACTGAAAAAATTAACAGAAAACTAATATTAAATAAGAATCAAATTGAAGGCATACGTGAGAGTGGAAAAGTGAATACACATCTACTGGATTTTATATCTGATAAACTATGCATAGGAATGTCTACGCTTGAAATAGATCAACTTATTTATAATGAAACAAGGCGACTTGGTGGTGTACCGGCAACTCTAGACTATAATGGATTTCCGAGAAGTCTTTGTACATCAATCAATGACCAAGTATGTCATGGTATCCCATCCAAAAATGTTATATTGAAAAATGGAGACCTATTTAATATAGATGTTTCAACACTGTATAAAGGATATTATTCAGACGCAGCGCGGGTCTTTTCAATAGGTGAGATGAGTAGTAAGAATGAAAAACTAATGACTGTATCAAAAAAATGTATTGATGTAGGTTTAGCAGTAGTAAAGCCTTGGAAATCGATGAAAGAAATCGGGCGTGTGATTACTGAGTTTGCTGAAAAAAAAGGATTTTCTATTGCTGAGGGTATTGGCGGACATGGCATTGGCCTGAACTTCCATGAAGAACCTTATGTCAGTTTTGACAGATACGGAACAGATGTACTTCTAGAACCAGGAATGGTTTTTACCATTGAACCTGCTGTAAACGCGGGGGCGTGCCGAATATTCGAAGATGCTGAAAATGGGTGGACGATCTATACCCTGGATGGTTCAAACTCTGCCCAGTGGGAAGTCACTGTTTTAGTTACAGATGATTCTTATGAAATTCTATCTTATTAAGACAAGTTGGTGATAAATTACAGTAATATTATGTTAAATTAGTAAATTTGGCTAATACATTCAAAGTGCCTGCCGATATATATATCATAGACCAAATGGAACAAAAATTCATTAGTGAGGTGTATGATGTGTAAATCAAGTTCTTACTGTGGTGTAAATTGTTCAAAATGCCCTATCTTTATTGCAACCAAGGAAAACTCAGATATATTAAAATCAGAGTTGGCCATAAAATGGGGAGAAATGTATAATAAAGAATTCACTTTATCAGATATTCATTGTGAAGGATGTAAATCAGAGCATCGATTTGTAATGTGCAGTCAGTGTAATATCGAAGTTTGCAACACGACTAAAGATAATGACAGCTGTTATGACTGTTCAGAATATCAATGTATCAGAATCCGAAGATTTGAAGAAACCCTTAAAAGAGCTGATTTATATTATGTATAGAGTCAGTTAATATTTACATATGCCATTTAAGATCTTGATGATGTCAGGATCTTTTTTATTGCTCAGAGTAAGATTATTTTTCATTCTTTATAATTACGATATATGAATTTTTAGTTTGAAATGGTAAGATTAAGAAAAGAAAATGGATATGGAGGGGCTATGATAAAAGAATATTCCGTTAAGGGCATGGTATGTTCAAATTGCGATAGGACTGTGGAAAACGCGCTTTTGAAAAACAAAAGTATTACACATGTAAATGCAGGTTATCAAGAAAACAAAGTTGAAGTTACTTATTCGGGGGAAAGGGAAGTCAACCTTAATGTGTTAAACAGTTTGTTAGAAAGTTATGGTTATACACTCAGTGAACAGGCAATGAAGCAATCACCATTAAAACAATCGTCCATATATATTGTGGGACTGGTTACAATCATGATTGGCTTTCTACTCATTGCCACCCAGCTTGGATACAGTATATTTCCTGACATTACAGGAGAAATGACTTATACCATGCTGTTTGTTGCAGGTATACTTACTTCATTTCATTGTGTTGCAATGTGTGGTGGTATTGCCTTGTCTCAGTCCATCACAACAGAAGAGCAGAAGTGGAGTAAGATAGAAAGATCTCTTAAATACAATATGGGTCGTCTTGTGTCTTATACTGTGCTTGGTGGAATCATTGGATTAATTGGGTCTGTTTTTTCAATGGGTGGTCAGTTTAAAGGTTTAATATCAGTCATAGCGGGTGGGTTTATGATTTTACTCAGCCTAAATATGCTTGGTGTCACTAAACTAAAATTGCCAAAATTCAGGAAGAGCAATCATGTTAAGTTTGGTCAAAATAAGAACGGGCCAATTTTAGTAGGTCTGGCAAATGGATTTATGCCATGTGGACCTCTACAAACGATGCAGCTTTATGCACTTGGAACGGGTTCCTTACTGGGTGGCATGTCAGCAATGTTTTTCTTTGCTTTAGGAACAATTCCGCTTATGCTGGGACTTGGTGTTTTAACAACGCTAATGAGTCAAAGCGGGGGCAGAAAGTTTGTTAAAGCCAGCTCAGTTGTCGTTTTGGCTCTAGGACTTATTATGATAAATCGAGGGCTTTCACTAAGTGGTTACGGTATAAGTTTAGATAATGTTAAATTACCGATGAACCTTGCTGTGACAAGTTCAAAAAATGTTGATGATTTGGCAGAGGTAGCTGAAACCGAAGATGTTGAGAATGCGCTAGAGGCAACAGTAGAGCCAGAAGTCATACCTGAAGTGTTGGCATATGAAATAATAGATGGTGTTCAGGTAGTACATATGACTGTTAGAACGGACAGATATGTATTAAGCAGTCCACTTGTGGCAGGAATGCCGGCTAAAATAATTATGGATATTGAAGGAATTAGTCGATGTAACTCCCCAGTACTTATTCCAAAAGAAGGTCTAGAAGTGGATTTACTTAGAGCTGAACCAGTCTTTGAGTTCACTCCCAAAGAAGTTGGAAACCTAAGAATCACTTGCTGGATGGGTATGATCACAACCAATGCTGAAATTGTTGAGTCATTGTAGAGTAAAGAGTTTGCCATATATAAAAGCGTTTAGCCTGGAGTGTTTGTTAATAAACACTCCAGGCTTTTTGATTATCATTAAAAATTGATATAGTTTAAGTTGGTATAGATGTTCTGTAATGTCTTTTATATTTCATTTTTAAAAAAATGAGATCATAATTGTGCATAAAATGTTAAAATATAGGAGTGAAAAACCAAAATAATATTGAATAACATCTATCAAGGAGTTTAAAATGTATAGTATTGATTTTTACAAAAACAGTCCAGTATTGGTTGGGGCAGCCTTTCTATTCTTAGGATTCTTGCTCTATTGCTACTTGCGTTATTAAGTCGTTATTAAAGACTTTTCCAGAGAATGATTATGATAGGCTCATAAAGCTTTTTGATTACGTTTCTCTACCAGGAGGCTTTTGCCTTTTAGAACAGAGAATGGTTGATATGGCAAGAAGGGGCGGATTTAATGCCCTTACTTTACCGCGCTGGGAATCTACCTTTAAGATAAAAAAGGACTCCGAGGATCAGTTAGGGTGTTCCATCTATGATTTGTTAACAATTGTTTGGAATGTCAACACCTAAGGAAAAGCCTAGAGTGAAGGGTGGTTGATTAACTTGAATGTTGAGCAAATAATCAATGATAACTATGAATTGGGTAGGATTCTTAAGATAACAGAAACTCAGTTTGGAAGCGGGCATACTTTCCTTATAGAGACGGGTCAAAGCAAGTATGTAGCTAAAATAGACTGTAATAAGGATGAAATTGAACTTTACTACCAAATAGAAAAGGATACAAATACACATTTTATAAGGCAAGCAAAGATCATTTTGACTGTAGATGATTGCCCGATCACAAAAGAGGGATTAATCATATATGAGTATATAAGTGGTGTTACTCTGAAAGTTTTAACAGGTGATCTGGAAATAGAAGCGGTAAAGTTGATCAAGCGTTTTAATGAATGTTTGCAATCGATATCCATCAAGTGTTTTAACTTCGGTCAATACAGTGAATGGAATAAACTTAAGTCTTTGGATTATTTATGTGATGAAACATGTACTAAAATTTTAGATCTTAACCTTGATCCGAAATTGATTAGTGAAGTTAATGAGTCTATTAATCTACTTAAAACTTATAGAGATAGACTTCTTGAATGTGATCAACAACTTATTCATGCTGATCTAGGTGCAGACAATTTTATTGTTGAACACAGTCAAATTAGTGCTACTATTGATTTTACACCTGACATTAATAATGAATTTTATGCATTGGCACAGTTTGTATATTGGAATTACCTATGGAATACACAAGAAATAGATTTAAAAAAGCTCAACAGTTACCTTGAACATTACTTAGAGCGCGTTATCAAACCACCGGATCTAGAGATCTACTATATGAATTTGCTATATGCCTCTATTTATAGATTAGTGGGGTATTGTTTGACACTTAATGAGTCTAGTAAAAATACACCAGCCTTAGAAAAACGAATGAGAATCGTACGGTGGATAGAATGCATGTTGGTTGATACTTAGTATACTAGTTTGCATTTGGTGTAATATTAAATAATGAACGATCTGTGATTATCAACTAGGTGACATAACTTGATTATGTCACCTAGTTTTGCATTCTTGACTTGTACTTTCAATGTGATATTATAATATTGACCAACGTTAAAAATAATCATACGATAAAAAAGGTGGAATGAATTCCGACAACTTGGTGTTATTGATCTTCAAATAACAGAAGTAGCTTGGAGACGAGTAAAAGTCAACATTTGAAAATGGTTAAGAGCATATACATTCAGAATTAGTGAATGTGTTTGTTTGAGTACCAACTTTCATTGTTGAAATTACTTATCTAGGGCTACTTTTTAATTCCCTAATACAGATGCAATGGGACAGTTATTAAGAGAACAACACTGAGAAGGATGGAAAGATGAACATCAATAATAACGTATGGTACGAAAATCAAGATCTAAGTAAGCTGTTTGCAGATATTGGTCTGGCAAACTCAAATGGTCTAAACTACACTGCAAAACTTAAGAAACATAAACAGGTATTCAAGTTCATTGAACACCTTGAAAAAGCTCTAAATAAACTATCTAGCAAACGTGAAATAGTACTGGTGGACTGCGGTTGTGGCAAGAGTTACTTGTCGCTAATAGCGAATTACTACTTTACTAGAGTTCAAAAAAGAAAAATAAAATTTTACTGTATTGATTATAATGAACAAGTCATAAAAAGTGCAGCAAAGGCTGCTCTGCTGGCTGGATTTACCAACATGGATTTTATCTGTAATGATATATTTAAAGTAGATTTAAATCAAAAAGCAGATATCGTATACAGTTTACATGCCTGTGATACCGCCACAGATATGACTATGGCCAAAGGAATTATAGAAAACGCCAATTACATATTTACGGTTTCATGTTGTCAGCATACCGTACGTAATAATATAAAACACCATAGCTTGGGGTCAATTACTCGGCATGGAATATACAAAGAACGTTTGAGCGACATGGTTGCAGACTCAATGCGTGCACTGATCCTAGAGCGTTTGGGCTACAAAGTCAGCCTATTTGAGTATGTTGCAAGTAGTGAAACTCCAAAGAATATAATGATTAGAGCTATCCGAAACGGAACAGTTTCTAAAACAAAGTTAAATAAGTTCAATTTGGCATACGAAGAGCTTCGTGTAACGTTTAACACTGAACCGAAACTGAATAAGTTTATTAGTGCTAATTAAGCTGTTTGTAGATATTGGTGGAAATTAAGGGGATTGTGAGTATTTACATGTTAAAGATCTGATTCTTTAACTTATACGATGTATCAATTGGAGGATATCATGAAGGATTATTCAATAGAGTTTGATAAGTACAAGATGCGCCTTCTCAAAGGCAGCGATATTGAGAAATACTATCGTGCTGGGTTTGAGAATCCAGATGATCAGTCAGCATACTTTACTGGAGCAGGTGGAAGTTACACCAAAGAACAGATTGTTAATTATATTGAGATGGTAGTGAAGAACCAAACAAGATATGATTTTATAATTGAAAATGAGAATGAAATTGTTGGTGAAGTGGTCCTAATGGATATTGATGATACATCATGCCATTATAGGATCTGCATTTTCAATAAAGAGAACTTTTCAAAAGGTATAGGGTTCAAAGCAACAGTTGAGGCCTTTAAGTTTGTTTTCAATGAATTAGGACTTGACTCCGTTGAATTGGAAGTCTTCCCGTTCAATGATAGAGGAATAGCCCTATATAAAAAATTGGGATTTGAAATCATTGATATGATTGTTGATGAAGAAGCCAATGAGCCTTATAAAGACATATACTTAATGAGACTTCAAAAAGAGAATTTTAGTTATTAGAAGATTTTAAATCAAATAAATAGAAATGTAATAGTGGTTCCTGTATTATTCAGGAGCCATTTTTTATGTGATGAGTTTGATTTTGATATGATTTGGACCAGAGTCTAAATCATATATCCGGTTTGTATAATTTTTCAAAATTAAATACTATATGGAGTTAATATGGTAAAATTGTAAGTGATTAGAGTAGTCTAAAGATAGTCGCTGGATTAATCTGTTCTCACGAGTTTTACTATGACAGCAATAAAAGATTTTCCCGACATACAGCTATTTAGCTTTAATTTATGTTTTAGTGACACAGAGGATGAGGACGATGTCGTATAAACATCTGTTGTGGGTGTTTATGTGGTAGTGTCGGGAATATGAGAGTTATACTGCCATTTTCACTTAATTTGAGAATTGTAGGTAACAATGGTCGTAGAAATAGCTTTGAATGGTTGTTACTGTGACACTAAAATTCAAATGATTGGTAATATGGCAGGCTATGGTTTACGTTTATAAGACCTATTAAATTTGTTGAAGTAATCTGCACCATTTTAGACTATCATGAACGATTTAACTCCAATGTGAATTGCAATAAGAAAGCATTGAATTGCAATTACACATTGAAGTTAAACGTATAAATGAAATTTGTCGTTGTGCAGCATGTTAGTGTTAACTTAATCATAGTTTAATAGCCTGAGCAGAGTTTAATGCGTTAAATATTCTTAATGTGAATCTGGGTGTGCAAACAGCATATAACACGACCGTTCCTAAAATGCCATGTTAATACGAAACTACGATACTTGAAAGTTTCTTTAGTATACTAAAATTAAGTTTTTTTGTAGTTAGGCACTTCAGGAACGGCGGGAACGTTATAATGACAAATTTCAACTAGTCAAAGTGTTGACGACATATTTCAATTATCGAAAATCGTTTAATTCGAGTTGTTCTTGTTTATTTGGTTTCGTTAAATAGGTGTTTCTTGTATTCTTCATGAAATGCCCAAAATTAAAGATGGACAATAGGGGATCATTATTTAGCTCATTGTTCTAACTAGCGAAAACATGTAGCCTGGGCATTTGCATTGAATGGAGAAATCAATAATCTAAGTTTGAATTAAACGCATTAATAAACGTAAGTTAACGTAAATATTACGTCTCATTCGCCATATAACACATCAGTTCCAAACATTTCGCAACCGTTGCTACAGAAATGAGTATTGTAGAATCGGTTCTATGTTAGAGTGAATGCTAATAAATACTTGATTTCATTAAGTAGCAGGCTCAACGTCTGGAACTGTGGGAACGTTATAATGACAAATTTCGACTAGTCAAAGTGTTGACGACATATTGTAATTATCGAAAATCGTTTAATTCGAGTTGTACTTGTTTATTTGGTTTCACTTAAGAAGTGTTTCTTGTGTTCTTCATGAAATGCCCTAATTTACATTGTGGTAATAGGGATCATAATCTAATCCATTAATTTTACTAGTTAAAACATGTAGCCTGGGCATTTGCATTGAATGGAGAAATCAATAATCTAAGTTTG
>PPCM01000312.1_pt1 | contig 56419 bp, 33 predicted proteins | sample 1555541 | NCBI WGS metagenome assembly PPCM01 (sample SAMN05284479, study PRJNA326546) | Marine sediment metagenome, whole genome shotgun sequencing project. | isolation source: marine sediment | place: Germany: Wadden Sea | collected 2012-09-05
AAAAGGCTCCTTTAAGCATACGCCTAAAGGAGCCTTTCTTTTTTACTTTTTCATACAAACAGCCTCTGAACAGCGGCTGATCTCATTCAACCTATTCAGCTTCTACTGCATAAGCTTCGTCTGCATAAGCTGTTGCATCAAGACCAATTGTATAGAGCAGGTTACCTTCAAGTGCTCTAAACTTGTACAGTGCAAAAACACCATTATCTTCTGCACTCTTTAGCAGAACAGCATTACTGAAAACTTCATTAATAGCATCAAGAACATCGAGCAAAGAACGCTGTCCAACATTAAACTGCTCCTGATACATTTCAAGTGACTGTCTACTATACTCAAGAGCCTCGGTATACTTGTCAATCTGACCTATAGCAACCTGATACTCAGTCCAAGCTGTAGCAGCTTGGAGAGTTAAATCGTCAGCGGTGTTAACCTTATCTGCAACCGCTTGTCTGGTACGTGCCTCAGCAGACTTAACAGTCTCATAGTCACTTCCGCCGCGATACAAGTTCCAATTCATAACAATCATTGCACGACTATCCTGAAGGTAAGAAGTGTCACTACCATCATTCTGTGCATAGCGAGTAGAAAGCTCTAAATCAAGTTCAGGGTAATATTCAGACTCATTTACTTTCTTATCTTTTTTACTTGCTGCGATCTCTGCTTCATACACACGAAGCAGTGGATTTCCTTCAATAGTGCTGTCAATTAGCTCTTGCATGGACTCAGGCTTTTGGTCAGCAGTATACTCTGCATCTTCAAGATGCTCAGGAGCCATACCTGTTACACGCTTATAGTTGGCTTCCGCAGTTTTAAGATCACCAAGGTAGGTAACAAGAGTTGTCTCTGCCCTTGCAACACGGCCTCTTGCTTGCATTTCATCAGCTCTGTTACCAGCACCAGCCTCAACTCGCTCGCTGATACTCTCAAAAACTTCCTTATGCTTTACAACGTTCTTTTCTGCATAACCAACAAGAACACGTTGACGACTCACATCGATATGAGCCTGAACAGCATCGAGACTTACAGTTTCAACATTATTTAAAAGACGAAACTCAGCAGATGTTAAACGATCTTTAGCTGCATCGTAGAAGTTGATCCGATCCATACCATCAAAAAGGTTCTGGGTCAGTTTCAAGGTGGAGTCAAAAAGGTAATCTTCATCATCATAACCTGGTTGACGGGTTGTCTGACTGTCATAGTCCTGAAAACCAGCACCAGCATAGGCATCGACACTAGGAAGAAAGCGACCAAAAGCTGCTTCCATATTACGAGAGATTGCTTCTCGATTATGGATAAGAGTCTTGATTTGTGGATGTTGCTTTACAGCTGCGGCAACACTTTCATCAAGGGTAGTTGTTCCATTTGCTGCAAATACAGGTGTGGCCCACAACATAAGGCAACAAGCTGACGCTAATAGGCGTTTCATCTCTCTCTCCTGTTTGAATTAATAAGTGATATAGAAAAATTCACCAAAATACATTTATATAGTACCTAACAACAGAGGTACAGTAAACTATTTTATATAAAATATGCAGAAATATCCAGTAACAGAGGCATTTTTTATTAGAAGTTGTGTGAATTGATGTGCAGGAATTGTCGAGGCACTAACTTATCATAGGTTTTGTCCCCCTCACTCGTTAGAGCAAGAGGGACAAAGTCCCTGATTATCCGTGTGAATTCATGATACTGTTGACTACATCCATCTCCTCAGGAGTTGGCATAGATGCATCTGATATAATACTCGAAATATCAACACTGTGTTCAAATTGAAGTGTCATGGTTTTCGCACTAACATCATCGGTAACAACAAGCTGACCAGGATCGGATCCAAGGCTTAGTGTTAAACCAGCTTCAAATTGCAAGTTATCCTCGTCTTTCACAAAGTTCTCTACATTTACAACCACTCCTTCATCTCCACTCTGAAGCATATCCGTGGCAATGTAGATAGTATCTTGTGCATCATCTGTATCAACAAGATCAAGAGTATCACCTTTGGCAGCAATGAAAATATCCTCACCATCACCACCGGTGAGAGTATCAGCTTCATCAGCTTTATCACCACCATAAAGGAAGTCATTGCCTTCACCACCATTGAGGATATCTACACCCAAACCACCATGAAGAACATCATTTCCAGCACCACCATCAATCTCATCGTCGCCCTCATAACCATAAAGAGCCTCATTGGAACCTGTACCTATAATGGCATTGACATCTTGATCGTTACCATCTGTTCCACCGAGGTAGTCTTTGATCTCAAAATCAAGGGTTCCGTTAACAACAGTGTTCCCCTGAACCAAAGCAAAACTCAGTCCATCACCAGGATTACCGACAAAATCAGTTTCAGCTGTTGGTTCGTACCTGTAGTCACCATTTTCTTCAATAGTAGTCACACCATTAACTCCAGTGACAGTGGCGACACCACTAATAAATGGTACAATCACACCAGCATCATATATAACAAGATCAACAGGATCACTATTGCCAAAATCATGAGCACCAAAGAGGTTACCCTCTGCTGGAATAACACCCTGCCACTCCAGTTGTGTTGCCATTATATATGAAGTTTCTTGTATAGTTGCTTTGAGCTCTCTTCCTTGAGGTTCTTGTGTTAAGTCTCTTCCACCAAACTTGATAAAATACGATCCTGTCTCCACAACATCAAATTCAAGATCAATAGATTGCCCATTTCTCAACGAAATGTCGGTATCAGTATAATTAAGAGGTATCCTCGCAACAGGACTATTTTCTCCATCCTTATACAACTCAACGAACATAAAGTCGTCTCCGCTAGAGCCAGTCACCTTTAGCTCTACATTGATTGTTGTTCCCCCTTGTACAGAATACAATGCAGTTTCAACACCTCCTGCAGGAGAAGTTGTAGACTTAAACTCATAGTCTGTTTCGTCAACAACAGGCACAGGACTTCCAACCTCAAGAAGATGATCCTCTACAGCAAAGTTTACAAGTGATACCTCATTGACTGTGACGTAATCACCGCGGCTAATGTTAAGATTCACAGTTCCTTCACCAGGGTCACCATCAAAATCCTCAATCGTATAGGTAAAGGTTTCAAGGTATTGGCTTCCTACCGGCATTTCAGGATCCGCAATATATGAGTATTCTCCTGTGGCAAAATCAATCCATAACTTACCGTCTTGAAGTGTTGTGATCGTTGTGCTGCTACCTGCTGCTAAAGCAGAGGCATCACCATCTACCGATATTTGTCCATCACCACCGTTAGCAGTTCCATCCCATGCGTATACGACACCATCGATGGTAATGTCTAAGAAATCTCCACCATCAGCACCAAAACCTGTGCCATTCATATCGCCAAAAATGGCTCCTGTTACAGGTTCAGCAATAGTTGCAAGTAAATCATCCGCAAGTTCACTAGACGTTTCGACAATGTGGCCATCTCTCTCAGCTCCACTTATGTTACCATTAGCAGCTTCAATACCATCATATGCAATCGGATCAAGCGCAGCAAGGGCAGCAGGCTTTACTAATGGTTGATTAAGATGAGAACCAAACCCCACAGCATATGAGTCTATCTCATTTGCTGTAAGAAAATTAGTCCAGTTTGTGATTTCTGTACCAGTAATACCAGTTGAACCTTCCGCACCACCAGAAGTGGTTGGTTGACCATCAGACAAGAAGTAAGAAACATTTTTTACAACATGATCTGCGGGATAATCTACTCCATCAAGTTTGCCAAGGTTATCAAAAGCACTTGTTGCTGTGCTAACACCAAGATCATAATTTGTCCCACCACCCGGATCTAGAACAGGATCTCTGCCATTGGGATTACCACTTGATGTCCCATCACCAATGAAATCTAGTGCTTCTTGTCCTGTAAGCCAAAGAGGCCTAGAGGTTGAATCACTACCGGAATCAAAGGTTACAATCTGTACTCGTATATCTCCTAGATCATCATAACTGGTGATCACTTCACGGACAGATGTTAAAAGAAGCTCCATTCTTTCTACGGTAGTGATTGTTGAACTACCTGTATCTGCATCCCATGCCATACTGCCTGAGGTATCTATTACGAACATCAGATTAGTATGCTGCGGTGCTATATCAAGTGTATGATTAATAATGCCACTAACTGGACTATCATCTTCAATAGTAACATTAAAATTGGCAGTGACAGGCGTAGTTTCACCATCAGTGACCTCAATACCTACATTAAGATCGAGCAAGTTTTCGCCAAGACCATCTTCATGATCAAAAGGCTGGTATAAGGTTACATCGTAAGAACCTTCACCTGTATTGCTATCAATACTGCCTAAGGTCAATTCAACGGCCCTATCATCTTCAGTTCTACCTGCTCCAAGATAACCAGTTAAAGTTTGCCCTTGATCACTGATTACAAATTCTACATCCACTCCGCCTGAAGTGATATCAGCAGTGTTTAGAGCTGTTACATAGTTTGTAGAAAAGCTGACTGATAGGTCATCAAGATCAGTATCAAGATCACTCACTGTGAATGTGCCACTTAAGTTTCCACTAACACCACCGGTCTGATATGCATTTGTCGTATCAGCGCTACTATCAGGAAAACCAATATCATCTTTAATACCATCTTCCAAACCTTCCTCAGAAACTCTTACAGAAGTAGGAGCAACAGTAAATTCTGGAGGAGTATCGCTATTACCATTGATTGTAATGGTGAGTGTTGCTGTGGTTGTATCACCGTCACCATCTGTAATGGTGTAAACGTGCTCATCTTCTAGTGTTTCACCATTGTTGAGTGCATTCACTTCTTCGTTGTTATTATTCAAAATATATTTAAATGACCCATCTGCATCAAGTTCAAGACGTCCATAATCAAGATCACCATAAAACGTAGTAACCGGATTAGCATTAACATCCGTCCCCACACTATCTGCACCTGCACCAGTAAGCACATTACCATCAACGGTGTTCGGCTCAGCATCCTCAGTAATTGAAGCAGTGTCATCTTCAGCAACAGGAGCATCATCTCTGATTCTGACATTCATTTCCTGTGTAACTACATCGCCGTCACCATCTGTTGCTGTAAGGATAAACTTATATTTTGGACTCCATTCGTTAGTTTTATTGGTATTACCGTGATCAATAGCATCTAGCTGAGTAAAGTCATATGAAAAGACTCCACCAGTTTCAGAAACAACAATCTGCCATGTAGCGACGCCTTGTTGATCGGCATCACCATCTTGATAATAGGTAAGAGTCTGACCATCCCAGGTCCAGTCAACACCATCAACACCATTTTTCATTGCCAGACTAACTGCACCACTTGCAGCAGCTCCATCTGTACCAAAATCGATATCAAATGTACCTGATGCTGTGACTAAGTTTCCTGTTTCATCACCTCTGACTCTTACAACAGAATCAATACTTGGTCCATCATCCTTAAATTCAAATACATAAGAACCAAAGGAGTAAGTTGCATCTGCTGTATCATCATCGCCATCAGTAACAATTGCAACAAGACCAACAGCATCAGCTGCCAAGAAGAGTCTATCATCATGATCTTCTGGATCAGCGTGCTTCATTGGCTGATGCTGAGTGAGAGTAATCCCGCCTTCGTTATTCAAGCTAATGGTGAAGATTGCCTCACCATTTGCAAAACCAATTACGTTATCATCATTTCCAAGTTGGAGTGTAATAGCAGTACCATCCAGAGTTTCAAGACCAGTACTGACGCTACTATCAATAACAAATTCATAGTCAACATCTTTCAGGCCATCTGTACCTGCATCCCAGTCAAACAGATCAGCAACTGCAAAAGCAGAATCGGATGAAACACCTTCATCTCCTACAAAATCTGTCTCATCTACTGAGATGAAAGGAGAGGTAGTCACTTCTATACTATCGAGTAAAAATCTAACATGCTCAGTCCCTGAACCTGTTGCTGTAATTGCAATAGCATCAAAAGTTGCACCCAGAACTGTTGGAGAAACAGGCAATCCATTATTTGCGCTTGTTATCTCTAGGCTATTTCCAACGACCTCACCTTGGTACATGAATTGAACAACAGCAGTTTCAGTTCCAGTAAGCTCTGCAAAGTTAAAAGTTACAGCCTTACCAACTACATCATTTTCAAGGCCAATGTTAAGGGTTTCAGTTTCCCTTTGGCCGCTTATCATTTTACTTTCAACAGCTGGAACCGCAGGTAATATGCCAACTCCGAGAGTGCCATTCTGTGTCACAATATCTCTATGGTTACCAAAGTAATCAACACCAGTGAAAAAGAAGCCATTAAGACTGAGTGAGTCCAACTGTGCTTCAGGCTGATCATTAAAATCTGCTGCTAAGACCACTGGAGGAACAACACTAATTTCAGGGCCATCATCATCAATGGAGAGTCTGAGTTGTCCACCCCACCACTGTCCTACTGTGGAGGCATCATCACCATCACCATCGGTAAGGGTGACATTTAAGAGGAAATTTGCCGTCTCATCATGATCAGACGGGTTAGCATGATCAACTGCATCGAGTTGAGTGAAGTTGTAATTATACTGACCTGTTGTGGCATTAAAGAACACTTCTACAGTCCAGGTAGGATCTGTTCCTGCACCATCTTGATAATAGGTCAGAGTTTGACTGCCACTGTCCCACTCTGAAAATGAACCAGCTTTTTGAGAATCACTAAGCCATTGATCACCAGAATCTGTAATAAGAGACAGCTCCACAGAACCAAGACCATCAGCGCCAGTGAACATATCAAGAACACCAGTTGCTGCAGTAATTGCTACGCCGCCAAGGTCATCGGTTTCATCTTCATTAACATGGGTGTGGTTATAACCAATTGATGGGCCATCATCCACTATCTTAATATCAAGACTACTGTGCTTACTATCACCATCACTATCTGTAAGAACTACAGCGATATGTTCCTGAACACCATCGGAATACCAGTTTTGATAGCTTGTTACATTACCCGGAAGTTCGCCATCTCCATCTGGAACCTCTTCTAAGGTGTAAGTCCAGTTTACTTTTACCCAACCAGAATTACCATACGGTACAAAAGAGACTGCTAGGCTACCAAAAGATGTGTCAATATTTCCCGGTGCACCAATAAAATTGTCATTGGCATCGTAAAGAGGGATATCATTGCCTGCGATGGACAGTGTTGCTACAGAACCGACATCACCACTTTTATCCGCTCCGGTGTAAATCTTAAAGTAACCTGAGGCAACTTCATCATGATATTGTGTCGGATTACCTTCACCTTCCGCAGAATCTCTTAGGGCCGACTCGTAAACAGTACCCTCATTGCTCCAACCAAGATTCAATATACTTACACCAGAATCTTCAATCCTAATATCAAGAGTCTGACCAGCTACAACTGAATCTCCATCACCATCAAAAGCTGTTACTCTAATGGAATAGTTTTCAGCTTCATCATGATCATTTGGGTTACTATGGTGGATATTATCCAGCTGATCAAAATCATAGGTAAATGAACCAGGATTTTGAGGGTCTTCATTTACTGTCACAACCCATGTTGCCTGACCAAGATTACTTTCATCAGTTGCATACTGGTAATATGTAAGAGTTCCCGCATCCTGATCCCATACTGCAAGACCTGCTTCATTGCCTTGAAGAGCAAGCTCTATATGACCATCACTATCTGTACCATAGTCAACGTCAACAAGAGCATGACCACTATGGCTTACCATACCAAAGCTCTCATCGTCCCAGTAGCCACCAATATCTTCTATGTCATCAGAAATGATAACAGGGCCATCATCTTCAATTCTTACAATCATGCGAGAGGCTATAGTATCACCATCTCCGTCCATGGTAGTCACACCAACTCTCCAGCTTACCGGCTCATCATGGCTTTCTGGATTTGGATGATCAATAGCACGAAGTTGAACGAACTGATAATTATAATCGTGATTATTTCCGCTGCTAGCCTCATCATAGGTAACAACTATCTTCCAGCTGGCATTGCTTTCATCTAGGTTAGCTGAATCAATAGAACCATCCTGGCTATAATAGAGAGTTCCTATTTCATCTCCACCTGCCGTATCCTCAACCCAGAGATGGTTAGCGCCTGGTCCCATATCGAGTACGATAGGAGTTGTCAGGCTTGCACCATCTGCACCAAAACGCACATCAAAATCACCACTGGCTGTTACCAAACTACCGGTTTCATCGCCAAAGATTCTTTCTGGATTATTAATAACGAACGGTTCATCATCAACGATTTTGATATTGAGTTCATTACTGGTGGTATCACCATCACCATCAGTTATAACCACAGTGATATCTTCGAAGACTCTATCGCCATCAACACGTAGAGACACACCATCAACCTGAGGTTGTGTTGAAGCATCATTATCTGGAACAGTTGTTAAGGTGTAACGCCAGTCGACTGTATACGCTCCATCACCATCATAGGTAAGCTCTGCGTAAACTTCACCAAATGCCGTATCGACGGTAAAGGAATCATCATTCGCTAAAAGAACAAATGTCGTATCTGCAATAGTTAAACTTGCGCCCGGCTCATCTGTTCCGGTATCAAAGGTAAAAGTCCCTTCTTCAACTTCATTATAACGACCTGAAGTGGTTGCTTTTCCTTCAACATGAACATTCTCACGAAGAGCTGATTCATAAACAAGACCTTCACGACCAGCGTCAAGACCGTTAAGAGTCGGTCCATCATCATCAATCTTTATAACCATGGCAGATTCAGCAGTGTCACCATCACCATCCATGATTGTTACAGACACATCCCAGATCGCAGTTTCATCATGATCGGTTGTATCATCATGGGCAATTGGACTGAGCTGTACAAACTGATAGTTAAAGTCATGATTATCACCACTATCAGCTTCCTCGTAACGAACAATTATCTTCCAGGTAGCATTATTGTCATCTAAAGAGTCACTGCTGAGAAGATTGTCTTGGCTGTAGTAAAGGGTGCCTATGTCTGTACCACCAGCTGTGTCTTCGACCCAGAGATAGTTATCGCCAGGCCCCATTGCCAATACGATTGGAGTTTCAGCATTTGGTCCATCTGCACCAAAACGTACATCAAAGTCATGGGATGCATCAGTACCAAAAGTTTCTGGAAATACGACAAGACCATCAGTCTCATCGCCAATAATTCTTTCTGTTTCACGTTCAGCAAGAACGTATGGCATGTCATCATTGATCACGACAGAGATTGTCTCTGAAACAGTGTCACCGTCGCCATCAATAACTGTGATAGGAAGATGATCTGTGTACTCATCAGAGTTTGGATCGGACTCATGCGGGTAAGCATCTGTAAGAGTGTAAAGATAATTTACTGTTATTTCGCCAGTAAAACTATTTTCAGAAAACTCTAGGCTAATATCTCTCCAATCATTAGATATTGTAGTGTTTTGCGCAACAAACACACCATTCTCGTCGTAAAGCTGAATCAAGGTACCGTCAACATTCAGTGCTGCGTTGGTTTTATCAGCTCCAACCTCGAAACTGAAACTTCCATCAACCTCGTCATTGCCAAAAGCAATTCCTTCTACATGTGGGTTTTCACGAACGGCTGTCTCATCAACTTCTGCAATACTAAGAGGAGCAACATCTCCTGTTAATGTGACACGATAGCTGCCAAGAGTTCCCTCAAAAGAACCACCGTTATCAACGTTATGATCTGCTAATGCCTCACTTGGATCTAGTAAGAATGCACCGACATATATGATATAATCGCCAGCACTAAGACTTCCTAAATTTAAAAGAGAGTCAAAACCAGGACCACCATCATCGTTTGAAGCAACAAGAACACCTGCAGCAGTATAAAGGTGAACATATGTATCAAGGTTTGAAGGTAGGCCATTACCATCAACATCCTCACCATATCGCTCAGATGTTAATGCAATATCAAGTGGACCACCATTGTGAGTAAAAAACAGTTGATCTACACTTGATCCTTGCTGTTCATTATCACCAAACTCAGGCACTATTGTACCATGCAGCACAGTAACACCATCGCCCTGACTATCAAGAACCATGTCACCTTCAAACTCACCATTTTGTGGGGCATTAATAAACTGTGGCCCATCGTCAGTAAAGGTAATATTAAGATCAGCTGAAGTGGCAGAATCTACATCATTATCTGCATCGATAATACTTTGAGTTACGGCAACTCCTGTAAGCCCAATAATGTCGTTATGATCCTCTGTATTAGGATGGTCAAGAGTTGCGAGTTGAGTAACAGTTACCTCACCAGTTTCTGGATTTATCGAAACTGTAAACGCCACTGTACCATCGCCTGCTACACCTTGAACCAAGGTGCCATCCTCGTTGGACTGAAGAATGATTTGTGGATCAACTTCTACTTGATCAATAAAGAGCTGGTCTGTCTGCGACCCCTCGTCAGGCTGTTCACTCCCGTCAGGCCTCTGGTTCGTTAGGTACAATCCGGTTTCAGCATTACCAACTGTGAGAGAATATGTAACACCACCTGGGCCATCTTCACCAAAGTCAGGTGTTGCAAACAATCCCTGAATTACAGCGCTATCAATATATACTGTATCAAGGTTGCTCTGTGGCCCAAATCCACTTACACTGAATTCCTGAAAGTCATCTTGCGGATAATCCGGTTCATAATCATTATCATCATCATCTTCTGTCAAGTTCACACCAGCTGTGACCTCAGGAAGAGCTTCAGCATTCGGTCCATCATCAAGTATAGAAAAAACGCCTTGACCTAAGTTTAGTGATGCTGAAGCACTTTGCCCATCAATATCAAATACAGTCAATGTTAATTGAAGCAATTCTGGTGAAGCAAGAGTGAGAGTAATAAGGTCATTATGTGCATCGCCACCTTCAGGGTGATAGATAGCATCAAAATGTGTAAAAGTTACAATACCAGCGCCATCCACTTCTATAGAAAAATACTCTGTATATGCATCTCCCTCTCCGGTATAACCAACAATCGTACCACCCACATTCTGCAACAGAATACTTTCACCCTGTGCACCATCTACACCAAGAGCAAAAAGCCCTGATGCTATACCGTTTGCTGCAAGGTCAAGGTTATAAACCATACTACCAGGGCCATCTAAACCATAACCTGAGATAAAGGCAGTTGAAAAATCAACAGAAACTGACTGGTCACCACCATCCAAAAATGTCTCGTCTAAAATTACCTGTGCCAGTACAAAATCTGGGTTCAATACAACAAATGGAACTCCTTCCAGGTTATCAACAGAAAATTCAACACCATCTCCCTTAAAAATATCTGGCTGTGCCCCAATTTTTGATAAGGAATCATTTATTGATGTTTCTGGTGCAGGCGGCGAACCTACACCACCGCCCGCTGTAGTTTGCCCGGCTCCAGGCCCAGCAGCAGTATCAATATCTCCAAAGTCATTCAGGTAGGCATCACCTGGTATAACCTCTCCGCCAGCAAATTCGATACTTTCAATATCTTTACCAAGAGTTGCGTAGTCCTCAAGGGTTACCTCTTCACCACTATTTAAAACGAAAACGAGATCGCTCCCGTTAACATTCAGTTCCGCTATATCATTAAGCTCAAAACCTAAGACAACCACTTGTCCAGTTACCAGAGATATTGTGTTAGATTGAGAATTGCTTCCTTGTTGTGATCCGCTTTGATTAGTGTTCTGATCCATGCTGTGCCTCCATGCTAACAATTCTTTTTATTATAGCTAGTTACTTCGAAAACACTTCCTTAAATAACTGTTCTTACGTTATTGTTGTACTTTTAGGCTAGCATAAACTTTTAGGGTATGTAAAGGCGGTTTGAGATATTTTATTGAAATAGAATAAGTGGCGTTTGAGAATGATTCTCTGCGTTTGTAGTTTTTTTTTTTATTATTAACTAGTTTTGCGCAACAAGAGGCCACTTAACATTGATAGGCAAAAACGTAAAATAAATTAATATTATGAGGTTGGAATTTGGGGAAAGTCGACTGGAGGTCATTGTGAACAAAAAAGGCCCCTTTAGGCGTGCTGCCTAAAGGGGCCTTTTAAGGTTAGCTGCCTCCTTTAGGAAAAGGAGGCAGTCGTCTTTACGATTAACCGTGTGAATTAATGAGACTATTGATTGTTTCCAACTCTTCTGGTGTTGGCGTAGAGGCATCTGCAATAATATCAGAAAGATTAACCTGCTGATCAAAATTCAGATTCATTGAATTTGCACCATCGCTGACAATCAATTGCTGATTATTAGCTCCTTCAGAAATAGTCCAGTTAGCATCTTCAAGCTGCAAACTATCTTCACCAGCAACAAAGTCGGTAATAGTAACGGGTATCCCCTGATCTCCAGACTGAAGAATATCGGTTGCAATATAAATGGTATCCTCACCACTACCGAGATTTAGGGTATCACCTTTTCCGGCAATAAAGATATCATCACCAGCGCCACCCGTCAGAGTGTCAGCTTCTGAAAGTTGGTCACCACCGTAAAGAATATCATCGTCTGTGCCACCCAATAAAGTATCATCACCAATACCACCATGAAGGATATCGTTACCAGAGCCACCATCCAAAGTATCCTCTCCCGCATCACCGTAAAGAAGATCGATACCATTAGAACCAGTGAGAGTATCATTTCCTGCTGTAGCGGTCGAATCAAATGTATTAATGTTGATACTCACATTGCCACTGATAACAGTACTTCCTTGAGTGACAGTGTAACTGACAGTATCCACACCGTTAACACTAAACGCTGCATCTGCGACCTGATAGGTGTAAGAGCCGTCATTGTAAATGGTGAACGTACCACCTGCATCAACAGAAACAACAGAGCCAGCTACTACTTTATCAGCTACAAGTACTGTTGAATCAATGGTAAATGAATCAACACCCAACTCAAGCACAGCTTGCCCTGCATTAAAGGCAAAGGTGTCAAAGAAGTTACCGGAAGTAGAGTCATAATCATTGTCGATGTACTCTTTACTGGTACCTGATGACACAACTGTTGCATCCGTTATATAGGAATCCAACAAGTTAGCGAAACTAGTTGTATTATCGTCACTCCACACAGATATTTGATAGCTACCAGAAGGAATGTCTGATTTTGTAAAACTAGTAGCATCCGCAATCTGCTCAGAGTAAACAAATGCAGTACCATCAGTCTCTACCCCAGTAATTGTCACTTTTACTTCATCAGAACCTGAGACAAATATAGAGGTCTCAATATTAAAACTGACCGTAGCTGTATGATTTAGTAGAACATCGAAGTTATCTACACTTTCATCAGGCCCAAAAATCGGACTAGGATCAATATACGCATCGCCATCGGTAAATAATCCTTGTGGAGGCGGGTTGCTTGGAACCTCCCTAACATCCCTAGCCATCACTCCACTAACAATTGTTACATCACCAACAACATTATCGACATCAAGAGCAATTACAGACTCAGTAATATCACCATCACCATCTTTTATTGCATACTTAAACTCAAGCTGACCTGCCGTATTGAGTGCACTAATATTGATTGGAGCCGTTTGAACGAAGTCCCAGTGACCTGATGAAGGATTGAGAGTAAGTTCATAATCTTTACCTGTAACAGTTTGAGTACCATCTGTGCCAGTAGCACCGTCTACGAGGGAGAGCGAACCCAAACCATCAGCACCAGCTTCAGGAACAATATCACCGCCAGCTGTTAAGGCTGCTGTTTCAACACCAATCTTGCTAATGGCAAACTCGTCATTTGGAGTTCCAGCCTCAATACTAAATGAAGTAAAACCACCAGCAGGGCCTTCAAATGTACCACCAGAATCAACGGTAATCTTCGTTCTACCCACACTTCCATGGAAAAAGATATCTACAGACTCATTATTACCAAGTCCTTTAAATTCTATATTAAGTGTATTACCTATACTTCCATTAAGGTTAACAGCAAGATTTTCATAACTCCAATTCCATGATTCAATCTCAGGCCCATCAGCCGCCACTCCGATAGCTCCATCAACGATCACCACGTTACTAGTATTTCCTAGCCAATCTGTACCTGTAAAGGTCATGCCTCCGTCAGGAGAATTGATAGAAGGCTGTGCTCCAGTCGGCATATCAGTATCAGAGAAATCGGCCATAAAAGTCTGTTGTTGAGCTTTGGCAGCAACAAACCCTTCAATAGGTTCATCATCAACAATTTTTATATTAAGGGTTTTAAATGTAGAAGATGTTGCGTAACCAGTTGTACCTAAATCACCATCGCCATCCTTTACTGCGATTGAAATATTATCGAATATTTCATTGTCATCAGCTGGTACTGAGTTATCAAGTGCTCGAGTTACTGTGTCATTCGGATCATTCGTTAAATCTACAGCCCCTTTTAATTCATATTGCCAATTAACAGTAACTTGATCACCATTAAGGCTGAATGTACCTGTTATAAGACCAAATTCTGTGCGAACACCCGCGAACCCAGCACTGAGATTTCCGTCAATTCCAAAAATAGCTCTTTCCTCTCCTCCAATGATAAGGACTGAACCAAGTTTATCTTCTCCTATATCAAGAGTGAAAGAGCCTGCCGCAAGTTTATCCTCAGGAGTTATTGTAGGCTGTCCCTCTCCTGCACTTGCATCTCTAATTGCTGATTCATAAACATTTTGACTACCATCATCAAGGTTCTCAAGAGTAACAGATGGTGAATTATCATCAGTAAACTTGAATGCATTGCCATCAAAAGAATACACGACAGGATCGTTGGAATCACCATCACCATCTGTGAGAACAGCAGTAACCTGCACTAAATTTGCAGGCAACGCTACCTCTCCCGCTGGGTAGGTTTGTCCATTATTTTCAGCAACATGCACTATTGCCTGTGATAATTTACTAAGAATTATTTCATTATTAGCGTTTATACTGATCGTAAATACCGCATCACTACTAGATGAGATAACACCATTAATTGTATTATCATCAACCTTAACTAGTTTTATTTCTTCCTGAGCAAATTCTGTATCTCCAGGACCACCTGGTACGGTTACATAAAGACCGGTTCCTAAGCCTTCCGGAGGAATATTGTCTCCTTGCAATTCAAGTGCATAAGAAACCGAACCAAAACCATCTGTGCCCTCATCTAATACAAAAAGACTCTGCAAAGATAATTTAGCAGACTCATAATCTTCACCCTCAGCAACGGTCAAAGGTCTAAAATTTGGTGCTCCTGCAGTAACAGTCGGCCCATCATCATTGATAGTTACGGTCATGGAGGACTCTAAGGAATCACCGTCACTATCCAGAGCTACTACTTTAACTCCCCAGCTAGCTGTCTCATCATGCTCATCGCTATCAAGGTTAGGAAGATGATCTATAGCGTTTATCTGAGTAAATTTATACTCAAACTCACCTGTTGTACTATCCTGAGAAACCTCGATCTTCCATGTTGCAGTTGATTCACCAAGACTACCACTGTCACTCTGATCATAGTACAGAGTTCCTATCAGACCAGGGCCATCTGGAACCCATACTGAGTTGTTTGCGGTTCCACCATCAAGTGAAAAAACTATAGGATTATCTGTATCGGCACCATCAGCACCAAAACGGAAATTATCAAAGGCTCCTGAAAAAGTTACTAAGTCACTGGCTGTTTGATCAACTGGAGCTTGCTGGCCTGCACTTTCATCTCCTGTAATTTCAATAACTTCAGAGCCAATAAAATGAGGCTTATCATCGTTAACCAAGAAGGCCATTGTTTCACTGGTGGTATCACCATCACCATCAGTGATAAGCAGGGTGAATTTCTCTGTTGACTCATCAGTTGCCCCATGAGGAACAGGAGCAAGCAAGGTATAGGTATAGTTTACTGTTATTTCACCAGTTGCTGCATCCTCAGAAAACTGTAGGTTTAACTCTCTCCAGCCATTATTGAGGTTTGCTTCCGTAGCAACAAATTGACCATTGTCATCGTATAAAACTACTGGACTGCCATTATCGATAGTTAAGGTTGCATTGCTCTTATCTGCTCCAGCATCAAAGGTGAAAGAACCATCAACAAAACTATCACCATCAACAGTACCCTCAACAGAAAGACCTTGACGAATAGCTGACTCATCAACCTCAGCTGGGACAAGTTCTCCTAAAATATCAACAGGATCATATTGATCCTGAGATTGCAGGAATACTGGGTCATCATCGGCAAACTCAAATTCATCATTTGTAAACCAATGAGTCGCATCAACACTATCGTCATCCCCATCTGTTACAGTGGCTTGAACACCAAGAATCCCGTTAGTCAGAAAGAGGCTTGCATCTTCAGGTGTTCCATCCTCACCATGCTTTATTGCTTTAAGTTGGGTGAGGGTGATTTCTCCTTCATTTTTTGCAATGATAAAGATTTTTTCTGTACCAACCAAACCAATTACGTTGCCGGTAGGTACATTATTTTCATCAAGTTCAAACTCAAGTGTAATGGCACCATTAACCGTCTCCAGACCGGTAACAAGCTGATCATTAATGACAAATTCATAGTCAATATTGCCACCATCAGCGCCAGTTTCCCAATCAAAGAGATCTGCAAGGGCTATATTTGCACTTGATGTTACACCAGCATCACCGTTAAAATTTGATTCATCAACAGAGAGAGCACTCACAAAACCGGTAGTGCTCACAGCAGGAACATCATCTTCTATGCGAATGACAAGTATTCCGGAATCGAGATCTCCATCATCACCATCTTTAAGAGTCACCTCAAAACGATTACCTCTGTAGAGATCTCTCCAACTTCCATCCTCTTCGTGCTCATTGTTAAGAGGACTGGTGATAGTATAGCTCCACTCGGCCTGGCCAAGTTCAACTGTGACAATAAGCTTATGACCATGCCAGCCATCTATCTCGTATGTGCCATTAATATAAGTACCATTGCTATCAACAATGTTTATATCTGTGCTCTGCTTATAGGTACCTAGATCGTTACCTTGGAATTGGCTCTGAATAGTAAGGACAGAACCTGCAATATCATAACCAGTTTGCAGGTCAAACATTCCACTAGTGGTAGCTGTTGCATCAGCTGGAGGTTCACCCTGTTCTCCACCAGTTCTCAAAGCAGATTCTTGAATAAAACTTCTCTCTAAAACATTTCCATAACGATCGGTAACAATATTGAGAGGGTTACCCTCAAGGTCTGTAATCGTGAGTTCTGCAATGGAATCGTCTACCAGCTTAAAGGAAACGTTGGCCGATGTTTCAAAATCACTATCTGCATCTTTAATGGTATATTTAAATGTTACAAACTGCTCAGCACCAGGAGTTTCCTCACCCGGGGCTGGGCTATAAACAATTTCATTGGTTTTGTCATCAAACCAGACAGTACCTCTAACGTCAGTTGGTTGACCATTTTCTACAGAAACTGTACCAGGAGTCACATCCTCAACACTCACAAATGTTATTCCATCTACACCTTGATCATCATTTGCAAGAACATCTGCTAAGGCAATTCTAACCTCATTATTTTCATCTGCTTCTGTTAAACCAAGTTGTAATACATCTTCTCTGGCTAACGGCTTGTCATCAACTATGTCAATTTCGAGGGCGTTAGTCTTCCAATCAAGATCGCTGTCCTCAAGCCTTAGTGGAATTCGATCAACTGCCTCATCACCCGTTGACGGTGTGGTAAGTTCATATTCCCAAGCAATTCGAACTTGGCCTTCATTCCTACCACTATCAATCCTGGTTAAAGATGTAATCCACAAGTTACCAAAAGCAGTTTCAATTGGAACATCGCTTGGGGTTATGTTGCCATTTGCAGATAAGTCGCTGAGGTTAATCTGATGCACAAGTCCGTCTTTATCTGTGATGGAAAGGGTGGCAACATTAACGCCATCAGTCAGGTCAGCTGCTGGATTGACTCTGAAACTACCATTGGTCATACCAGTTGACTCTTCAGTCTCCTCACCTTCGCCTGGGAGAAGTCCATCCCTTAAGAAAGATTCAAGAACCGTATGCTCCCCTTTATTTACATTGAAGAACCTTACACCCGAATCACGAATTGCAATATCAAATGTATTGTCCTCTGCTGTTTCAACAGTATCTCCATCTCCATCAAATGCAGTTACCTTGATCTGATACAGTTCTTCTTCCTGGTTTTTACTCTTCTTCGAACTCGGAACAGTATGATCGATGTTATCTTTTTGCTCAAAACCGTAGGTAAAGACACCATCATCTCCTTTAATAACAGTAATTACCCAAGTCTCAACAGCAGTATCAGGGATATTCTCTGGATCTAGGTTCTCCTCATACTGGTAATAAGTAAGAGTTCCGTAATAAGTTGGGTTTTCTTCTGTATTCAGAGCCCATACAGTATCACCACCCTGACCACTCATGAGACTCAATTCGATACCAGAACTAGCAGCATCAGTTCCAAAATCAACCTCTACCAGCGCATTAGCATTATCATCAGTAGAAAACAAACCTAAACGAGTCTCCCTGCCACTGATATCTGCCATATTTTCAGCATTGAACATTGGTCCATCATCTTTGAATTCAAAAACTTCTTCACCAAAGACATGGGTTGCTGAAGCGGTATCATTGTCACCATCAGTTATCATAGCGGAAACAGCAATTGCACCATTTGGGAGAAAGAGGCTGCTGTCATGGTTATTATCATCATCACCATGATCCATTGGATGATTTTGTGTTAAAATGATTTTGTTTACAGCAGGATCGCCACTGGTATCAATCGCAATTGTAAAAACAGGATTGTCTATACCATGGGCAGAAGAGACACCTTTAATAACGCCATTGTCTAATACAAGCTCAACATCGTTACCTGCAAGATCTTGAAGACCTGTTTCTGTAGTCTGAACTTCTAGGGCATAAACAATATCACCTTGCTGACCATCAGTCCCAGCATCCCAGGTAAACAGATCACCAAGTGCGAAGGATGAAGTAGCAAAATCTCCAGCTGATCCTGCAAAATCTGTTTCATCAACCGTAAGTGTAGTAGCAGTTTCAACGTCAATACTATCAAGCCAGAATCTAACAGAATCACTGCCTGTTGCTGTAATCTGGATAGCATCAAAGGTTGCACCCTGGCTATCAGGAGAAATTGGCTGACCATTGTTAGCCAATGTTATACGAACAGGTTCTCCAACAGGTCGACCTTCATTTAAAAATTGTACAAGAGCAACTTCACCATCACCAAGACCCGCAAAGTTGAGAATAACCGACTCACCTAAGACACCATCCTCTAAATCAACTTTAAGAGTCTCTGTTCTGCTGCCGGAACCATGGCTTTCTATTGCCGGAACACCACCGAGTACGCCAACACCAATTTTACCATCCTCGATGACAACATCTTTTGCAGAATTACCACCATACTGAAGGCCTGAAAAAGTTAAGCCGTTAATAGTAAAAGAAGGTTGTTGTGCCGCAGCCAACCCTTCAAAATCTGCTGCATATAATGCATTGATTGAAGGCCCATCATCATTAATAGCGACAGTCATGAAGGACGGCACTTTATCGCCATCTCCATCACGGGCTACGATTTTAATTTGCCACTCTCCGCCCGCCGTCTCATTATGACTACCAGTATCGGTGTGATTGATTGGCAAGTTTTGAGTAAATTTGTATGTGAAGAACTCACCATCTCCACCTTCAAAAACCTCTATCTGCCAAGTTGCAGTTTCATCACCTGATTGAGTGTAGAAAAGGGTACCAACCAAAGGAGTGCTTGGATCTCTATCCCACTGCCAATCAGAAGAACCAGCGTCGTCATCTTGAACTGGGCCACGGTACAGAGGCTCAGCTTCACCTTGCATTAAAACCAGTTTAATAGGTTTATCTTCGTGGGCACCATCTGCTCCAAAACGAATATTGTCAAAGGTGCCATTAAAGGTAACAATAGGCTCACTATCATCTGTTTCAGCAAGCTGAGATCTATCATCTTGCGAACCTTGAGCTGGTTGCTGATCAACTTCCAGTTGGATCCCCGGACTTTCATCGCCAGTAATTTCTTCAATGGCTTCTGTATCCACCAAGAATGGGCGATCGTCTATTATTTTAATATTGAGTTCATCTCTAGTTATATCGCCATCACCATCGGTTATGACCACGGAAATACTATCAAATGCCTTATTTGGTGTGATAACATCAAGATCTTCACCTTGTGGTTCACTTGCCTTTACCGCTCGAGGACCATCATACTCATCCTTATCTGGCATTTGTTTTGGTGCGCGTGGTACGTTATTCGGTACATCGGAATCAAGAGAGTATTTCCATCTTACTGTGAAAAGACCATTATCATCAGAGATGACCTTTCCTTCAATGGTACCAAAACCGGTATCAACATTAGCAAACGTTTTTAATACACCATCTTTATTATATGAGAATGTAGGATGGTCATCAGATCTCTTTAGGAAATCGTTACTTCCAAAAAGATCAAATTCAACACCAGCAATCGCTAAGGTCGTGCCCTGTGCATCTGTGCCGGTATCAAAAGTAAACTTACCCCTGGCAACACCGTCTTCACGTTTATCATCAACGGTTGGCTCACCTTCAACATTAATATCCTCACGAACACCAGATTCAAAAACACGGCCTTCAAATCTACCATCTTGCCTGAAGCCGCTTTCAATCCTTGGCCCGTCATCGTCGATATCTACCGATATAGTAAATGGATCTAGTGAATCTCCATCACTGTCTGTTGCTATAGCTTGGATAGTCCAACTGGCAGTTTCATCGTGAGGGTTGTTGACATCATTTTCAAGCGCTCTCCTTGCATCATCAGGTTTTTCACCAGCTATGCCATGATCAATTGGACTAATTTGAGTGAAATCATATTTGAATTCACCATCTTGCCCTTGATATACCTCAATCATCCAAGTTGCTGAATCAGGGTCAAAGCTACCTTCACCTGTTTGATCATAATAAAGAGTATTAGCGCCAGAATCCCAGTAAGAGTAGCCAGCTCCAACATTTAGATCATTGGCTCCATCTGTACCATCCTGTAATGATAATATGATTGGTTCTTCATCGGCAGCTCCATCGGCACCAAAACGGAAATTATCAAAGGCTCCGGTCAGTTCGACCAATCGACCTGATTTCTCATCGAAACTTTCATCACCACTTACATTGAGGTTGATATCATTTTCATTGAGAAAATATGGGCTATCGTCATTCACTATAAACGATAGAGAACCTGCTGCTGTATCACCATCACCATCAGTAACAAGAAGAGAGATGGTATCAGTATATTCATCAGCATTTGGATCTGACTCATGTGGATAGGCATCTACAACAGTGTAGGTATAATTAACAATGATTTCACCATTTTCTTCGTTTTCTGTAAAACGAAGTTCCAACTCTCTCCAACCGTTAGTTACAGTTGTTGTTTCAGCTATAAAATCGCCCTCAGCGTTATAGAGTTGAATTGTGGTAGTGCCATCTACTTCTGTTGCTTCAAACATTTGCGACACAGAACCTTCCTGGGATCCGTCGCCGTCATCGAGAGGTGGCCCGTCAACAAACAAAACCCCATCAACCGTTAGAGTCGCACCCGCTTTATCTGCACCAACATCAAAGGTGAATGTTCCACCTACATCACCATCACCAATTCTCACACCTTCTTCATTTGCATTGAACTCATCACGAGCAGCTGATTCGTCAACTTGTGATAAAATAGGTTTAGTAAATGTCATATCCTGAGTGGTTATATCGCTAACATCACCCTTGATGGTAAGCTGGTAACCACCTGTTGTTCCTCTATTCAAATTAAAATCACTCAACGCCTCTTCTGGAGTTAGAAGGAAAGAGCTAACATATAGAACATAATCGCCAGCAGGTAATTCTTCACCAGGTCCAAAAAACAGATAAGAATCATACCTATGATGTTCAGGCAAATAACCATCATCATTACCGGCGACAAAATCGCCAGCAGCTACATCATAAAGATAAATATATGTATCAAGATTTGTAAGATTGCCATCACCATCAACATCAATACCACCAGAACCTGGTCGCTCTGATGTCAAAGTTAATTCAAGTCTGCCACCGTTGTGGTGAAACCGAAGCTGATCAACACTGGTCCCTTCAAGTTCAGCTAAAGTTTCACCTTCACCATCACCTTCCTGCCCAATTGTTCCTGGAACAATAGTTCCGAACAAATCTATTACGGGTGTGAACGATGGGCCATCATCCAAAATAGTAAAAATGCCATTACCTAAGTTAAAAGAGCCAGAGGCGGTTTCACCATCAACATCTGTTGCTGTTTTAGTTATTACCAGCTGATCCGGGCTAACAAGATTAAGGGAGACAGAATCATCATGTAAACCACTTTCTAAATCTCCTGCCTGTGGATGGTATACAGCCTCAAATTGAGTGAAGGTAACAAGGCCTGCATCATTTACTTCAATAGAAAAGTATTCCCGATATGTTTCACCTTCACCTGTGTAACCTATAATTGTGCCATCTTCACCTTTTAACAGAATAGGATCACCGGGTGCGCCCTCTTGTCCTAAGGCAAAAAGACCTGAAGTAATACCATTTGCAGCAAGATCTAGAGTATAAACCTGACCACCTCCACCATCTGAACCAACGCCTGATGTAAAGGCACCTGAAAAATCTATCTGAACCTGCTGATCACCATCTTCTAAATCTGTTTCATCAAGAGGATTAATTACCGGTACAAATCCACCATTTAAAATTACAAAAGGTACGCCTTCAGTAAAAGATGCTCCAAACGTTGCAGCAACAGGACCAGCAAGTGCATCATCCTGACCACCACTCTTTTGTAAGGAGTTGTCATATATTGAAGTATCTGGTGCAGGCGGAGTGCCAGGATTGCCATTTGGGTTATCATTGTCCCCCTCTGCTGCTGTCTCGATTTCTTTTGTGAGATCAGCTAGAAAATCAAAACTAGTTTCATAGGATTTTCCATCGGCAAGTTCAACACCCTTTACCTCTTCACTAAGAGTTTCATAATCCTTTAGAACAACAACCTCTCCAGTACCTAAGGTAATAACGAGATCATTACCGCTGATATTAAACTCCTTAACAGCATCAATACTGAAACCTAAAGAAAGCATTTTTCCGGCAACTAATGAGATAATTGTTGGTTGTGGTCCATTTGGAGTGTTGTTCTGAGCCATTTAGTAGCCTCCTAGCTAACATTTCTATTTATTATAGTTAGTTACAATAGCATTGTTTATAAATTACTGAATATACGTGCAACTTCCGTGTTAGGCTATCACAATCTTAAGCAAAAAGTAAAGTACAAGATGATCTTTATTTACGAATAGCTTAAGGATATTTTTTTTGTTTTTAGAATTGGTATTTTTTGCTTCTGAATCTTCAAAAAATAATTAGTTGATAACAGTCTAATTGTAATAAGAAATTTGTTAATCCTATTTATTTTTGATATCCTCAAAGAGTGTCTACAGACATAATTCTGCCTGACAACTAAAATTAAAAATAAAGAGAAAAAATAGTGTCGAATTCAGAAAAAATTGATCAAGAGCTCCTTGAAGCAGTAAAAAATGTTACCAAGGCGGCTGCAGCTGCAAAAACAGATGACTCGAAAAACACCCCACCTTCACAAGAAGAACTGGATGACCGTGTCTCTCCATCAAGTGTAGACTTTCAGCCTCCTCTCGTTATCTGCTTATCGATTATTTCCCGTTTACAAGGCAAGGCTGTATCGGCCGCGACCTTAAAGGCAGGTATTCCACAAACAGATGGAGTTGTAACAGCAGCTTCAATTGTAAGAGCTGCAGATAACATTGGCATGCAGGCAAAGACAGTGTATCGCAAAAAGGTTGGGGCGATCTCCCGGCTTGTTATGCCCTGCATCCTGCTGCTACGTGGTGGGGAAGCTTGTGTTTTGCTCGAAATCAATAAGGGTAAGGCAAGAATTATAGTCCCGGGCCATGGTATGGAAGAAACCGAAATGTCGGTAAAAAATTTAGCTGAAGACTATACCGGCTATGCGATTCTATGCCGCCAGAAATCACAACTTGATGAGCGAGTATCAAAAATAAAACTTATCGAGGAGAAAAAGTGGTTTTGGGGAGTTATATTTCGTTTTTGGCCCATTTACCGACATGTACTGTTGGCATCCATAGTTATCAATCTCATGATTGTCGCATCACCTCTATTTGTGATGAATGTTTATGATAGGGTGGTACCTAACAATGCCATTGAAACACTATGGGCTTTGGCTATTGGTATACTCATTATGTATACTTTCGATTTCCTTCTGAAAAACTTACGTGGATATTTTGTCGATGTGGCAGGACGTAATGCTGATGTTCTTATTGGCAGTCATATCATGCAGCATCTTTTATCAGCACGCCTCGATCATATGCCCGAGTCTGCGGGTTCTGTTGCAAATAACGTACGAGAGTTTGAGTCATTGAGAGAATTCTTTTCATCTTCGACCCTTGCAACCATCATCGATATGCCATTTCTACTACTCTTTATTGGGGTACTCTATTATATAGGTGGTGCTTTAGCCTACCCTATGATCATCGCTGTACCTCTTGTTATAATTACCGGCATTCTCCTGCAAATGCCATTTCAACACATTGTAGAAAAACATTATAAAGAAAGTACCCAGAAACACGCTCTACTATTTGAGATTGTTCAGGGCTTGGAGACCATTAAAACCTCAATGGCAGAAGGGCGAATGCAGGCAAGATGGGAAAATGTAGTCGGTCAATCATCTCTTTCAAACAGTCGTGCCAAAATACTCTCTTCCATCTCCATTACCTTTTCAGCCTATATTGCTCAGATCGTGTCTGTCTGCATTATCATAATCGGCGTATATTTAATAAAAGAAGGTGAGATGACCATGGGTGGCCTTATTGCCTGTAATATCCTCGCTGGTCGTGCAATGGCACCTCTTTCTGCTGTTGCAGGTTTGCTTTCTCGTTTTCAGCAGTCTCGTATGGCACTATCTGCACTTGACATGCTCATGAATCTTCCTAGTGAGCGTCCTAGTGAAAAAGAAACTTTTCATTATGGCGACCTTGATGGAAGTATTGATTTTGAAAAGGTAAACTTTAGCTACCCGAGCACAGATAAAGCAGTATTAACTGACATAAACTTGAAAATTAAACCAGGTGAAAAGGTTGCCATTATCGGCCGAACTGGAGCCGGAAAAACAACACTTGGTAAACTCTGTGTAGGTTTATATCAACCCACAGAGGGCAATGTCCGAGTGGGCAACATTGATGTTCGCCAAATGGATGTAGCAGAACTCAGAAGAAACGTGGGCTATATTTCGCAGGATTCTATTTTATTTTATGGAACCCTTAAAGACAATATCGCCTTCGGCCTACCAGAGGTAGATGATCATGCTGTCAAATATGCTGCAGATATTGCAGGAGTGGATTATTTCGCTCAACAACATCCAGCCGGTTATGGGATGCCTGTCGGTGAAAGAGGAACAGCTCTTTCCGGAGGTCAGAGACAAGCTGTTGCCATTGCCAGAGCAGTTCTGCCAGATCCGCAGGTAATGATTATGGATGAACCGTCATCAAACATGGATAATCAATCGGAACTGCGACTTCGCAAAAAGCTTGACCCTTTTTTCAAAGACAAGACCGTAGTCATTATTACACATCGCTTTTCAATGTTAGACCTAGTTGATCGTCTAATTATAATGGATCGTGGTAAAATTATGGTCGATGGCCCAAAAGAGAAAGTTATTGAAGCACTTAACGAAGGAAAGATTAAATTCTCTTCATAATATTTTTCACACGACTTTAAGCAATAAAAAAGCCCGAGCTTTAATTGAGATAGAAATATGAAACGAGAAAACAAAAGAAAAGATGATCTGCTTTATATGTCAGAAGTGGATTATGCATTAAATGATCGAGGACGCAATTTATCCTACCTGATGCTCCTTATGATCATTTTCATGTTTGTAGCTACTCTCATCTGGGCTAAAGTCGCAGTATTAGATGAGGTAACAAGAGGTTTTGGCAGGGTCATTCCCTCTCAGCGGGTTCAAGAAATTCAGAATCTTGAAGGTGGTATCTTGAGTTCAATATTTGTTGAAGAAGGACAAATGGTTGAAAAGAATGCCATTCTTTGCCGACTTAACAACGAACAAGCAGCTAGTTTTTATAGAGACGCTCTTACTAAGTCCCTTGAACATAGAGCGACCATTGCACGGCTCATGGCACATATAGAAGACAAGGATGAGCCAGTGTTTGAGGCTGACCTTCTCGAACAAGCTCCCCAGTTAATATCAGATCAAAGAAGAATATTTAAAGCTGAAAAAAATCAACTCAAAATAGAACTATCATTACTAGACGGGCAATACCAACAAAAAGAACAAGAAGTAATGGAACTTGAAAGCCAGAAAAAGCAGTTGACGGCGAGCCTACGTAATGCAGCTAGGCAACGTAATATTGCGAAACCTCTAGTTGCAAGGAAGATTCACTCAGAACTTGACTATCTTGCTCTAGAACAAAAAGTTCTGGAACTCTCAGGTACTCTGGAAACCCTTAAACTAAGTATTCCAAGAATGAGACTTGCTGCCCATGAGGCCAAAGAACGTGTTGAACAACGTCAGGCAGAATTCGTCTCCACCTCACTTGATGAAATCAATGAGCGCCGCCAAGAACTCAATTCTAATAAAGAGACTTTGAGTGCAGGCAGTGATCGCGTTACCAGAACCGATGTACGCTCTCCTGTAAAAGGTATTGTTAAAAAGATACTCATCAATACCTTGGGTGGTGTTGTACAATCAGGCGAATCCATTATGGAAGTCATACCAATTGATGATTCACTGTTGGTCGAAGCGGAAGTAAAACCTTCAGACATTGCCTTTCTACACCCAGGCCAAAGAGCAATGGTGAAAATTACAGCTTATGATTTTTCTATCTATGGTGGACTGGAAGGAACAGTACAACATATAAGCGCTGATACAATTGAGGATGAAAGGGGTGAAAATTTTTATCTCGTAAAAGTACGTACTCAAAGTTCTGGTTTAGTGTATAGAGGAGAAAAATTGCCCATTATTCCTGGCATGACAGCACAACTTGATATTTTGACTGGTAAGAAGTCGATTTTTGATTATCTTTTAAAGCCTATACTTAAAGTTAAGCAAAACGCCCTACGTGAAAGATAAGCCATTAAACAAACGCTAAAAGGCCTTTTGCTTGACAGGTAGCTGTTTACAATTACCCAATATAGCGTGATATAAACTCAGTTAGCAGCTATAAGTTCCCGGAAGTTTTTAATGGAGTATAAGAAAAGCAAAATGCAGCTTAACTTGATTTCCATTTTGACAGGGAAATTTTATATCCCTTTCCCACTCTCTGTTCGGCAACTGTTTTCAATCTTCCTTTTTACACTATTTTTGAGTGTAATCTGTTGGAAAACAGAGCCAGTAGTATATGCGGGCAGTGAGTTTGATGGTGTATTAGACGGTCTGAGAAAAGGCTCTGAATCAGATACTTCAAGAGAAGCTCTCGACGATTTTTTCTCAGCAAAGACCACGAGACATAAAACCCCAAAACCGAAGGCTACAAAACCATCTCAGGAAAAATCAACAAAGCAACCAACACCTTCAGTTAGTAAATCTACAGCAAACACTACTTCGACAAGCAAACCATCAGGAGATAAACTTTTTAATAGTGTGGAGTTTCGTGGTAAAATAAAAAAACTCCCTAAATGGTCTAAAGTACTATCAAAAATGAATGCCTGGGAAGGGTATCTCAATGATCCTAAAACCAAAGGACTGAGTTTTCTTCCAAAATGGGGAGCGACCAAAGCAAAGGCAGAATCATTATCGAAAAAAGAGAAGATCAAGGCAGTTAACAGCTACTTCAACAAATGGCCATATCGTACAGACATCAATAATTATGGCAAAAATGACTACTGGGCCAGCCCACCCGAGTTCCTACGCAAATCTGGTGATTGTGAAGATTATGCCATTGCCAAATTCTATGGCTTAAAGGAACTCGGTTTCACTAACGAAGAGATGAGGATCGTGGCTCTAAAGGATACAATCAGAAATCTTGGTCATGCTATTTTAGTCGTTTATCTGGATGGAGATATTTTAGTTCTTGATAATCAAACAAACATGCTTCTTTCACATACAAAGTATAAACATTATAAACCCGCATATTCAGTAAACGAACAATATCGTTGGATGCATGTTACACCAATGAAAAAAAAGAAATAGGATATATAAGATACTTATAACCAACCTTAAAATTGGATAAGCTATGGAAATTCACAAAATATCATCATCGAATAGTGGCATTTTACACAGAAAAAAAACTGTCGGTCTAGTTTTGGTTCTAGTGCTTATTGCAATTGCGGTTCTTCTGGTGGCGACCTATAAGGTTGTTGAAAAAAAGCATGACGAAGTTCTGCTCCTAGAGAAAAGCCGCATCACCAACAGACTCGTTCAACGCACAACAGAGTTTGACAGGTTAGTAAAATCCTATGTTTCTGAAGGTGATCGACTTGTTAGCTCTGACCTATTTCGTCTCTATGCTACAGAAGTGGCTAGCGCTGATGGTGATCTTACTTCATTTGTTGTTTCTGCAAACCCGGTTCAAGATCAAGGTGATCTCACTCTGTTACTTGAGCAACTTCCTCTTATGCAAAACATGTTGCGAGAATTTGCAATTTACGCAGGTTTTCTTAATGCTCGGATTTTTAGCCAACAAGGGTCAGCTTATCTAGATACCGACATTAATCTTCCTCCAGTCACAGAAGATCAAAGAAAATTTGTAATAGAAACATTAAAAACCGGTAAAGTACAATATGCTCCTCTGCGGAAGTCACAACATGGTATGGAACTTGATTTACTTCTACCAATCTTCCCACCTGAAGGTGGCGAGGAAGATGGGGATGCCATTGGTGTGCTACTGATGACAAGACAGGTAACTGGTGTACTCACATCATTTTTATCTGATGTTTCTTCTTCAAATAAAGGTGAAAAGACCTACCTCATTCAGCAGTATGGTGATCAGTATACTCAGGTTACACCATGGACAGTGCAGGGTTTTACACAAATAGAAGACAAGCTAGTCGGTGATCTACAAGAGAAGTTCTCTTTTTCTAAAAGACAAAGTGTCAATAATGAAGCCATCGAAGTTTTTTCTATCGGTAAGACAACCATTGGCGGTTGGGTAATTGTTCAAGAAAACGATGTTAGAATAGTACTGGGCCCAGTCAATGAATTTAGCAAAGCTCTTTATGCAATCTGTTGGCTTGGAATCTTTGCCGTTTTGTTAGTAATTAGCCTCGGTTGGTGGATTATGTCCGGCCTACAAAGTCGTAAGGAAGCTGAGATTCTTGCTGAACAAGCACAAGTTATCGAAAAACAAAGACAGTTTATCGACTCGATTAATGAAACCATCGATGACTTTATAATTCTCACTGATCTTGACGGTAAATACTTGTATGTGAATGATTCTTTTACTGATGCTGTAGACCGTTCAAGAGACTCTGTTGTAGGTCTGGATGACGTTGCTATTTTTGGATTTGGAACAGCTAAGCGTTTGGCTGAATCGAATGAGAAAGTAATTGCTGCAAAAGAAAAAGTTGTTGTTAATGAGGATGTTTTTTTACAATCCAAACGCTACAATTTTCAAATATCCAAGATACCTTATCTTAACAGCAAGGGTGAATGCGTCGGTGTCGTACAGGTATATCGCGATAACACTAAAATTGTTGCTATGCAGGAAAGAGCACAGAAGCTTAACAGACAAACAGTATCTGCCCTTAGTGCCACAATCGAAGCCGTTGATCCTTACCTTGCTGATCACACACGTCAAATGGCACTTTATGCAGACAAAATGGCTCAAACAATAGGATATGAAGAGGGTGACCGTGCAGAGCTTGTCATGGCTGCAAACCTATCCCAGATAGGAAAGGCTTTTATACCGAAAGATATCTTAAGTAAGCCTGGTAAACTAACAGAAGAAGAGCTTGCTCTGGTACAAGGGCATGTTGACCATTCTATTAAGATATTACGTGAAATTGATGTCCCTGAATCTGTTCTCGATATGATTGCACAGATGAACGAAAACTTGGATGGTTCTGGGTATCCGAAAAAACTCACTAAAGATGAAATTATTCCATCTGCACGATTACTTGGTGTTCTCAATGTATTCTGCGCACTGGTAAGCCCACGTTCATATCGAAGCGCACTGGAAGAGTCTGAGGCTCTGGAGATCATCAACAAAACACCAGAACGATATGACCAAGATGCCATTGCACATCTTAAAGATGTTTTGAGAAACAACACCTCAGCAACAACAAACAAAGAGTAAAATATGTATATGACCGCTCGTAGGATTAAGGATGAGGGAAAACCAATACTCAAGCTCAACATTCATGAGTTTAACGAGAATGATGTACCATTTTTAGACAGCCTTGGAATCGACCAACTTGAAGGAGATCCACCACAGAGATATACCCTTATTCACAGTCAGGATAATTTTCTGGCAACCCGGGCTGCTATCCTTGAAAAATATACTGTACTCGAAGAAAAGGGGCCCAAGGTTTTTTTGGAAGCAAAATAAAAGGCATACTAAGGGGTTTGATCCCCTTAGTATGCTCAATGAATTAATTATTACCAGTTTTCTGCTAGCAATTGAAAGTGTGCCTTTGCATGTGCACAGGCCGGACACTTTTCCAAAGCTTCTTTTCCTTTATACAGATATCCACAGTTTGCGCACTGCCAGGTTTGTTCACTATCACGTTTAAAAACTGTACCATTTTCTACATTGGCCAGCAGTTCCCTATATCGTTTCTCATGCTGTTGTTCTGCAATAGATATCGCTCTCCATACTGCTGATATATCATTAAAGCCTTCACGTTCAGCCTCTTGGGCAAATGCCGGATATAGGTCAGCATGTTCTTCTTGCTCACCATTTGCTGCTGCCAGCAAGTTTTCAGCCGTAGTACCTATCACACCTGCCGGAAATGATGCAGTAATTTCAAGCTCACCACCTTCCAGGAACTTGAAAAACCTCTTTGCATGCTCTTTTTCCTGATCCGCTGTTTCTTCAAAAATATTTGCTATCTGAACATAACCTTCTTTTTTTGCAACACTTGCAAAAAATGTATATCGAGTTCGTGCCTGACTCTCACCAGCAAATGACTTCAGTAAATTCTTCTCAGTATTAGTTCCTTTAATTCTTGACATATCATTGCTCCTTATTCTTATATTTTTTTATTATATTCTTTAATAGTCTACACATTACGATCAATGTGCTGTTGACTTTATATGTAATAAATAATGAGCAAAAACAATTGACTTGAAAGGACTTTCTTTTGACCTCTAAAGACACAGGGTTAATTAACTACAAAACAAACCCTAACAACACATCACCAAAAGATAGTCAAGCATGCACCAATAAAGGCGAGAAGAATTGCGGTCAGCCTATTTGCATCTATTTTTTCTTTTAGAAAAAGAGCTGCAAGAATAAAAGTGAACACTGTGGACATTTGATTAAGAATTGCTGCCTCAGAAGCACCGCTCGAATATTTCATTCCACCTATCCAGCAGAGAAGTGCAAAATAATTACCAGCCACAGAGGCAGGAAAGGCATAAATCCATGCTTTAGAAAATTTAAGTTCTTTAAAAAAACTCACCCTTCGCGGATGAAAAACAGTGAGCAGTAACAATGAAATCAAGCCAGCAAAAACACGAACATAAGTAGCCCAAAGCACATCTGTTGTCTCGAGTATCGATTTTATAGAGACAATACCAACAGCGACAAAGAACATCGCAATACAGCCATAGAATATCCCGGAAAATGCGATCTTTGGTTTATCATCGAGTGTTCGACTTTTTCGCTTTGGTAAAGAACTGATCACAACCGCAGTCAATATAAGTACACCACCAACAATAGCCCCTGTACTCAAGATCTCTCCTAGAAAGATACAGGAGAGCAGAATGACAGAAGGCAGATAAAGACATTCAACGATTGCAACCAACCCTGCCCCTAGTTTTTCAAGGGCAATAAAGAAAAAGACATCAGCGATGGCAATGCCAATAACTCCTGAAAAAGCCAACAGGGCCCACTCCGAAAATGGTTTATTGGGGAAAAAAGGAACATCCAAGACCAGCATGGTAATGGCGAGTAAAATGAGCGCGACAAAACTCTTATAAATATTGAGAGGGATTGGCGAAATACTCTCGCCACTCTTTTTAAATAAAATAACACTTGTTGCCCAGAAAAGAGCAGCACCAAGTGACAGCGTAGAACCAAGCATTATCTACCTCTTTGAAAAAGGGAAAGAACACCCTGTTTCTGTACTAACTTTATAAATTTTCGACCTGTCTCGGCGGCAAAATTATTATCGTTTTTATTATTAACAGCATGAATGATGAGTTCACTGATTGCATGTGCCCACCAAAACATTTTTGATCAATATGAGCTATAGATAAAATTTACACATCACCATTTAGTCATGCACATACATCTCGTCCACTTCATCCCAGGCATCTGTCTTGCCTAAACGAAGATCAATGAGCTGTTTGTAGTAAAAGAGCAAAACTGAAATGAATTGTATCCGTAGATCACGACATTTTGCTGGCTTATCAGGAGCCAATGCACATGCCTCCTGATCTGGCATTGCAAGAATTTTATCTATTTCTATAAGCAGTGTCTCACTGGTGAGGCGTAAGAATTTATCTACAGGTAAGATAATTGGGGGTGTGTAATTTAATCGTTCCAGGCGGACTGCAGTCTCTTCAATATCAGACGTTAAAAAATGATTATTCAACTTTCGTAACTCACCTTTGAGTTCTGCAATTTTCTGCTCAAACAGTTGCTGGTCTGCCATAACTGCCTCCAGTTATTTATTGTTTAGATAGGCTGATCACAGATAACATGCACTTGAAACGATGGGTTATCATGCGGTATTAAAACCTTGATAAACTTTGTTATGTAGCCGTCTCGACTTCCCTCAAAGGTATATCGCCCTGGCTTTAGCTGAATAGTTTTTTCTGTCACAGTACCAACTTTACCAATACCTCGAACCTGAACAAAAGTCTTCTGATCTGACTTGACAGTAACGGCAATTAACCTCTGCATTTTCTTTATCATTTTAGAAAGTTCTCTATTTTGTAACTGAAGAGAAAAAGAATACTGTTCAAACGGTTCAGCCTTTTTTCTAAGCTGTTTTGCCGCACCGGCTATACCTGAGTCTGAGAGTCTATATGGATCCGCTAAATATTTTTTAAACTCCTGTTTGAGATTGATAATAGTTTTTGCTTGAGTGAGACCTTCCTGTACCTTGTTATCCTGAGGTACATCCTTGGCCGCATTTGTTAAAAATGTATATGCAGCCTGCCAATCATCACGGCGAATAGCGTTTTCAGCTTTTTGCAGATTATTTTTTACCCGTATGCGTTTTTCAAGTGCGGTTAACTGTTTTGCTAATACATTGAGCTCTTGTCGGTTCGGGTCAATGTTCTTGGCTTCTCTATAATGAGTTCGTGCGCTTGTTACTTTACCCTTTTCCACATCGTCAAACCCAGCCTCAATATGCAAGGCAAAAGCCTGCTCTTTTAGAAGCCCTTCTAATTCGACTATTCTTTCTGCTATGCCAGAACGATCTGGGCTTAACTGCTTAATTTCTTTCAGTAGGTTGTATTCTTTTAAAAGATCATTTTCCGTCTGCGCAACTTTAACCCCATTTAAGAGTGGAAGGAGTTGCGGCAAAATTTCAATTTCTTGCTGTAATGCCAATGCATCCTGCTGCTGTGGTTTGACATGTAAAGCCTTTTCTATATGCAGCTTTGCCTCTTCATACAAATCCTTACTATAAAAAGATTGTGCTTTAGCCAGTTCATCTTGAAAGGCCTGGTCTGTCTGTTGGATAACTGAGCTCGCAAGAGTTTGTAGCTGTTCCAGCCTCTTAATTGCCTCAACGTAATCACCACTTGCAAATTGCCCTAAACTCTCCTTTTTCAGAGCATCAATATCAAAGAGTTCTTCATTCATCCAGCCATTCCCGGCAGGCAATTGAGGTTCTATTTCACTTTCAAATGAATTTAAAATCTCTTTAAATTGAGCACGAAATTCTTCTTTATCAACCTGCATAGAATCAGTGTCTGTTGACGCTTTCGAAACTTCTATGTCTTTTGATTGATTATTCTGCTGAGAGGAAACTGCTGGGCTGGGCCGATTCTCCAAAAACTGCTTTACTCCCAAAAAGCAGAACCAGGAAACCACCACGAGCACAATAATACCAATAGCACCAAAGAAAAGCTGTTGACGCTTTTTGGTATTTTCTAATTTCGCCTTTTCAAGCTTTTCATCAAGCATAGTAAACCTGATTAAAGCTGCACATCAGGAGTCATCTCCTGAGCGTATATTTCTTGTAAGAAGTCACGCCATTGATTAAACTGCTCCTTGGCATCACCTGTAAGTTCAACTGTTTCCTCTTCAAAGGCAATAACTTGTGGTGCAAGCTCCATATCAAGGGATTGACCAAGTTCGTTTATTGCATCCCGATGCATCTCTGCCTCTTCACTGGTTTTAAAGCTCTCTTGAATCATTTTAGTGCCAACCATTCCACCAAGAATAGCACCAGTTGCCCCTGCAGCTGTTCCGCCAGAACTATCAGAATTTGCACCAGCTACACCAGATAATACTGCTAAACCAATCAATAATGCGCCACCAAGTGCTTTACCCCATGTTGCTCTGTCGGCAGCACGTTCCGCCTGAACCTCTATAAGGCTCTGCTCCTGCCACATCTTATAGCTTTCATCCATCTGATCAGAAAAAGCTGTATAATTGGCCTGCATTGAATCGATAAAGAGTTGATCACGTACTCGGAGCGCCTTTATGCGCTGGTACATCGGGTCGTCCTGACTTGGTTTAGCTATAAGACTGATTTTTCCACGACTCTCTTGCATATACTGACCGAAGGCAGCATCGGAAAAATTTGCTCCAAAACGAAGATCTGCAAGATAGTGTAGATCTGCAAGTTCTTTATTCTTATACTTTTTTAACTTCTCTATAATATCCTGAGCCACCTCTGTGAAAAGTGGTTCATACGAGTCTTTACCATCATTACGCAGATCTTGATGAAATGTATCTACCACTTCATGTTCATAGGAATCATCAAGCCACTTACGTCCACTGATATCCATAACCAAGACATCAATCTCCACCTCTTTACCATTAGACTCAACAATTTTTCCTAGTACATATAAATCACCAGTTGCTTCAGAGTCTGGCGTGACTCGCACTGCACCAAATTGGCCTGTAGCCTCAAGGGTTTCTTTCAGCTTCCAGGCAAAACGATTAGCTTCAGCTCTTCTTAACTCAGGCCAAACACTTTCTTCCTCATAATTGGCTGGATCCTCTGGTAGCCCTGGCTCAAAGACTGGGACAATGACATCAAGCCTCTGGCGAGAGATGGCCATGGTTTGTTGTTCACCAGTTTCATTGTCTTTATTAAGTGTTGAAGAAGGTTGTGGTCCCACTCTAGTGGTCGATATTCCTCCACCACCCTGACCTGCGCAACCAGCAAGGAGAAAAGAATAAATTACAAATACAGTAAATAGTTTTCTTATGAACGTTTTCACAGCGTATGTAACCTTTTGTTAGTAGTTATCTGGAACTGGTACTGCTTCTATTTAAATAATGTAACACAGAATATGATTATTTCTCTTAAACCAATAAAAACTTACCAAACTTTTACACCGAGCCATAACACACTGCTCCAGTTACTTTTGTGGTAACCCTTTATACTTTCTATACTCATTCCAAAGCTGGGCTTTCTTCTTTGGGTCTGTTTCATTTTCTGCTGCATAACGAATTTGGGCTGCTAAAGCATCATCATTGGCGGAAGAAGGGATATCCTTTGGTATTGCACCGTTTTTGGCAGCTTTCATCTCTGCTCCACCTGAATCGGTATTTACTCCACCTTGAGAACCCTTCTTGCTACTCTGCATCTGGCCATCAGACTCACTCCCCTGCATGCCTCCCTCAGAAGGAGGTATATCAAGATCTGTTGGCTCTACCGGTTTTGCCTCAGTACCAGACATGGAGGAACTGGCGACAGACTCAACCCCTCCTGACATGTCACTAAATTCACCAGCTTGACCATTTGCACCCTCAGCAGAATCACTGCCCTCTGTACCTTGTACACCTCCGCTGCCGCCACCCGCTTGACCACCTGCTCCAGCACCACCCGCACCACCACCGCTTGCTGATGAACTAGCCATCTCTCTTGCTGCTTGGCAGAGTTCAAATTTATTGAGTGACTCAAAAAAAGCTCTATCCATCAAGGAAAGTCTTTCTTCACGGGTCAAATTAGGATTATCGGAAAAGTCCACACTCACATCTGTACAATCAATAGAGTCACCAATAGACTCCATTCCAAAACAAGCTAGTGGTATAAGCAACAAAAGAAAAGTGAGAAATATAGCTCTCATGCATGTCTCCAAAGAAAAACGGCTTCTCTATCTTTCAGCTAACACAATATTCGTTAGCTCTGAACCTGTCTTATCTTCAATATACTCTTTTATGTAATTTATTGTCACCCGGACAACAGTACCAAAAGTATCTGTAATCAGGTTTTCTCTTAGAGAAATTAACCAGCAATCAACAGATCTCCATACTTTTATTAATTGTCGAGGATCAACCCAATATATTCAAATAAAACGAAACATATGTAAAATTTCATAAAAGTTACATCTACAACGGAAACAACAATAATGTAATGATTTGTAACCGCTCATCACCTCGCACTACACCAACAAAAAACTTTGTCCTGTAAATACAAAGAGATAAAAACCAACATACATGACGGCACACCCTTTGCAAACATATTCAACAAGTTGATTATTCTAATTATAACTAACAACATTGTCAGTCATAATTGGAATATACATAAATCCTCTTAAGTATATCACAAACTGCCCACCGTAGTTTAGTAGTAACCTTCCTGTTACTGCCATCGTAAAAAAGCTTGCAAGAGCAAGGCAGCCCATCTTTAAAGAGGAGTATCTTCAAATTGAAGATACTCCTCTTACCTTACCCTATAGGTTATTGGCTAAGAAAATTTCAGTAAACTCACCAATCACTTGAAGATTTGGTTTTTGAGACTTGTTGCTGAAAAACAGCTGTCGCTATAACACCACAACTAAATAATTAGAGTCTAAAATGTTTTTCTATTTGCAATGCAACCGGTTGCATAATACTGTTTGATTTATGAAAACAGTTAACACAATAAGCGACATTGCGAGAATTGCTGGAGTCTCAAAATCTACAGTGTCACGTGCACTTAACAACAGCACCCTTATAAGCCAGAAAACAAGAGAACGAATCCAGGCAATCGCCAAGAAGTACAATTTTACCCTTCATAAAGGTGCGCAAAATCTTAGTCTGCAAAAAAATCATTCCATAGCGCTTATCGCTCCTATGGGTGCAAAGGCAGATAACTCTATTAATGACCCATACCTCATTGAAATATTAAAAAGTATTATCGAGGCGACAACTAAACTTGGTTATGACCTACTCATCGGACGACCTCACAATCATTCCTCTGAAGAAATCCTTCGATATATTGATTCAAATCGGACCGACGGAGTTATCCTTGTCGGCTGTGGGATCAAAGAAACCGTAAAAAAGGTTACTGGCCTTAGCAGTGTTATAACTGTTGGAGACAATCTCTCGGCAAGCCTTTGCAGTGTTGATTGTGACAACAGAAAAGGTGGGTTTCTTGCAACGCAGCACCTTACACAAAGTGGTTGTAAGAATATTGCCTTTCTAGGTGGCATCAAAAACGGAAATGAAACTCTTCTTCGTTTCGCCGGGTACAAAGAAGCTATGAACATTGCAGGATATGAGATAGATGAACATCTTATTCGATTTGGCGACTACACCGGAAAAGCTGGGTATGAGACAATGACTGATTGGCTAGCAAAGAACTCCAGTATTGATGGTCTGTTCTCCTGTAGCGATCTTATGGCAATGGGCGCAATCGAAGCAATAAGAGAAAAGGGGCTCATTGCCGGAAAAGATATCGCTGTTGTAGGGTTTGATGATATACCAATGGCAGAGTTTTGCAGCCCTCCTCTTACAACTATCCGCCAGAATATCCACGAAATTGGCGCAACCGCTGTCACTAACCTTATCACTAACATCAAAAGCGGTACAATCTCCAAGACAATACTGCCAGTTGAACTTGTAATTAGACAATCCTCCTCTTGGAAGAGAGGATAGACAATCCAATGAAATCAATCGCTTTAACTCCACCTGCTGAGACAGATCAAAAAACTTCCATCACAGTTGCCTACTACCTCTCTTTCATCATTATTGGTATGGCTACCGCCATTATGGGGCCAACACTACCTGATCTCGCAGAAAAAACAGGCTCATCCCTTGGCAATATGAGTATTCTTTTTAGTACAAGATCACTTGGCTACCTCATAGGCGCTCTGATGGTTGGCAGACTATACGACAAAGGTGCCGGTCATCGATTGATGGCTGCTATGCTCTTTCTTACAGCAGTTCTCTTTACCTTTGTGCCACTTTGCAACTTTCTAATTTTGCTCGCAGTACTCTTTTTACTACTAGGGCTCACAGAAAGCATGGTGGATATAGGCGGAAACACCTTTCTTGTTTGGTTACATCGTGAAAAAATAGCACCTTACATGAATGGTCTTCACTTCTTTTTTGGAGTTGGAGGTTTCATAGCTCCACTTATTGTTGCTTTTGCTCTTACTCGCTTTGGTGATACATCCTGGAGCTTTTGGATACTTGCCGCGATGACCTCTCCTATTGCAATATGGTTGTACAAACTACCAAGTCCTCAACCAAAAATACAGACTCGGAAGAATGAAGCAAAACTTAATAAAACAGAAAAACAACTATTCTCCTGCATCCTTGTTTTCATACTACTTTATGTGAGTATTGAGTTTGGCTATGGAAGTTGGATATACAGTTATGCTCTCACAGCAGAACTAGCAGATAAGACCAGTGCTGCATTTCTTACTTCACTGTTTTGGGCAAGCTTTACACTTTCTCGCCTTGCGAGCATACCAATAGCAATGCGCTTTAAACCCATTACAATCCTTTTAACAGCAATGTCTGGAAGCCTCTGCTTTTTTACATTGATACTCATTTTTCCCACATCTATGACAATTCTCATCGCGGGTTCGGCTGGTATTGGTGTTTTTCTGGCTCCAGTTTTCCCCACAATATTTACCTTCTGTGAGAGAAGACTTGGAATTACAGGAAAACGCACAAGTTACTTCTTCATTGGTGGCAGCATTGGCATAATGACCTTACCCTGGCTATTCGGTCAACTCCTTGAAAGACAAGGGACTTACTCAATGATGATTGCCATGACTTTTACAACAGCATGTGCGCTATCTATATTGTTGGGTATTTACTTTTTCTTTATTAGAAAAATGGACAAAGTTGAGTAACTTTAACTGATTATCTATGTCTGTTATTGAAATTTTCAGGGGCGGCATATACCGCCCCTGAAAACCATTTACTTTTTGAAAAGAGTACCAAGCTCACCAAGTACAGATCCTTCACCAACACTGGAAGAGCCTCCCTCCTGTGGTGTAGCTTCATGAATCTTCCCGGCAAGTCTAGAAAAAGGCAACGACTGCAACCACACATGACCTGGGCCACGCAGGGTAGCAAAGAAGAACCCTTCACCACCAAAAATTGCTGATTTCACACCACCAACAAACTCAATATCATATCCAACGGTACTCGTCAGAGCAACAAGACAGCCAGTATCAACACGAAGAGTTTCACCCTCTTTCAAATCACGCTCTACAATTGTACCACCAGCATGGATAAAGCTAAGACCATCACCTTCAAGCTTCTGCATGATGAAGCCCTCTCCACCAAAAAGGGCTGTGCCAATCTTTTTCTGGAAAGCGACTCCGATAGAAACACCTTTAGCCGCACATAAAAAAGCATCTTTTTGACATACAATCTGCCCGTTATAGTTAGACAAATCAAGCGGAACAATCTTGCCCGGATACGGAGAGGCAAAGCTAACACGCCCTTTAGTCCCTGGTGCACCATTATAAGTAAAAACAGTGATAAAGAGAGACTCACCAGTAATAAGACGCTTACCAGCACCGAGCATCTTACTCATAAAATCGCCACCTTCTTGCTCACTACCATCACCGAAGAGGGTCTCCATTGTAATACCATCTGTCATAAACATCATGGCACCAGCTTCAGCGACTGTACTCTCACCCGGATCAAGCTCAATCTCGACAAACTGCATTTCATTGCCATGAATTTCATAGTCAATTTCATGGGCAACAGTATATTGAGTCGCAGGTGGTGGTGGAGTTGAAGCTTGTACTGGTCTGTGTAACTCAACAGCCTGGGAAATCGGTAACCAATCCTGAAAACCTTCCTTCCAGACCAGAGTTGACTTATCAATCTGTCCAGAGGCCAACCCTTGCTGCATATAGTTTTGATCAAAAGGCCCCTGCTGCTGTCCATTTACTGCTATATACCAGGTACTCATAGTTTCTCCCTCGGTTTCTCAACAGCTATCTTGCTCAGTTTCTTAGTTCAATTAAACATTTTATCCTGAGTTTTCAAAAGAACCTTAATTCTCTTCAAACTCTCCTTCCACAAAATCGTCCATGACTTCGATTGGTGTGCCAACTGTATCAATGATCACGCCATGACATTCAATTACACACCACTCGTTAAACATCTCAAGCGTACGATCTTCTGGCCAATCAGCCTCATCTCCAGACCAGTCCTCTAGTTCGGTTTCAAAAATATTATGAAAATTCAAACTGACCCACTGATCAATAGCTTCAATATCAGTATCATCTACCATGTAGATGGTACGATCGGCATTCAGCTCTTCAAGAGTTAAATCTTCATCGCCCTCCGGCCCGGTTTCATTAATCCACTTTGCAAATGGTTCTTTATACCTTACTAAAACTGCGCCTCTATTAATCATCATAATGACCACCTTTAATAATGAATATTTTACATATCCATATCTTGATTTTTATCTCATTTGTACGATACTATTCGTTGAGTACTTTACTCTGGAGAAACTTACATTAACAACAAAAAATTGGGCTAATTAACTCAGTCTGTTATAAATGAGCTCCAAGGTATTTATTAGATTTTGCGTGATTATAACATTTGGAGCTTTTACTACTCCTAACAATGCGTCTACTAGAGCCTAAGTAAAAATGCAAGAAACTAATATTTCCCAATTGGTTTCTATCCAATACTAAATGTTTGTTTTGCAATGACAAACAAATAATAACTATATAACAACAATGCCAAAAAGACTTAAAACTCACAAAATACTAGATTTCTTTAAATTAGAATCTTCCGGTGGAATTGTGTTAATGGCAGCAGCGGCTTTAGCTATGATCTGTGCCAACACACCTCTAAGAGATATTTACAATCTACTCATCACGACTCCGGTTGAAGTACGTGTTGGTCCTCTGGAAATTGCCAAGCCTTTACTTTTGTGGATTAATGATGGTCTTATGGCCGGATTTTTCTTCTTGGTAGGACTAGAACTCAAACGAGAACTGCTAGAAGGTGAATTATCTGATCGCTCCAGCATCATCCTGCCAGCGCTTGGTGCCATTGGTGGTATGGTTGTACCATCGCTGATCTATGTTGCATTTAATTATGACAACCCAGAGCACCTTCGTGGCTGGGCAATTCCAGCAGCTACTGACATTGCATTTGCACTTGGTATTCTATCCCTTCTTGGTTCGAGGGTGCCAATTAGCTTAAAAATCCTACTTACGTCACTGGCAATTTTTGATGATATTGGTGCCATACTGGTAATTGCCGTTTTCTATACCGACGATATCTATATCCCCGGGCTGATAATCACTGGCGTTTGTATGATTATTCTATATTTTATCAACAAGAAGAATATCGAACGGACAAGTATCTACATTTTTATAGGTTCAATCATGTGGGTCGCCATGCTCAAATCTGGTGTCCATGCGACTCTGACAGGTGTTATTCTTGCGATGTTTATTCCAATGCGCTCGGCTGAACACCCTGAAGATTCTCCACTGATGGATTTAGAACATAACCTTCATGGTGCAACAGCCTTTATCATTTTACCGATTTTTGCATTTGCAAACTCTGGTGTTGATCTTTCTACTGTGCCAGCAGAGTTTTTTCTCCACTCGGTTCCTTTAGGAATTGCACTTGGTCTACTTATTGGTAAACCTATTGGTATTGCAGGATTTCTCTGGCTTGGTGTAAAGCTTGGAATTGCTAAATTGCCAAAGAATGTAAACTGGTCAGCAATTTTAGGTATGTCATCCCTTGCTGGTATTGGTTTTACCATGAGTCTTTTTATTGGCTCACTGGCTTTTGATCAATCAAGTCCAATGATTGTTTTTGATGAACGCCTAGGCATTATCATCGGTTCTCTTCTCTCTGGTAGTGTAGGTTATTACCTACTTAATAAGTTTCTACCAAAAGAACAAATCTAGAAGACAATCAAACCTGTTTTGCAGGGTAAATGAGCTTTTATCCTGTAAAACAAAATGATTATCCGGAAAGAACCAAATAGTTTTCAAATATCAGATGAACACAATATTAACTATCTACTGACCCAACTGTAAAATTCCTTATATAAGCTATCCCCAACACTAAAAAAGAAGCCAGCAAAGCTGGATAAGTGTCTTCATGAGATTCCTGCAGGAGAAAGGAGACTCCGAGACACTAAGGGGACAGCATCATGAAATTTCGATCTATCTGGATTTCTGACACCCACTTAGGTGGGAAAAACATCAAGAATAAAGAGCTCCTCGATTTTCTTCAAAAAACCGAATCCGACTACCTTTATCTGGTAGGAGACATTTTCGACCTCTGGCAACTCCGACGCAGATGGCACTGGCCTAAACTTAATGATCAGATAATTAACACTGTTCTTGAAAAGGCTCAGACAGGCACAAAGGTAATATACCTGCCTGGCAACCATGATGACATGCTTCGCCGTTACAATAACTCTACGTTTAATGGCATTAAAATTTGTAACCAAACTGTTCATACCACCGCAAACTCCCAACAATTTCTAGTACTTCATGGCGATCAATTTGATTGTATAAATCAAAACTCAAAACTTTTATCCAACATAGGAAGTGTCGCTTACGAAGTATTGCTTGGCTTTAACCGAATCTACAACAATCTCCGCTCTTATCTTGGTTTGGAATATCATTCTCTTTCGGCATATCTAAAGGGGAGGTGCAAAGCAGCTGTCAATTATATGGGTGATTTCGAGCAAATCGTCCTGAGTACTATTGAAGAAAGACAGGTGCAAGGCATTGTCTGTGGTCACATACATAACGCCTCCATTAAAGCGATTGGCGGTAAACTCTACACCAATGCTGGAGACTGGGTTGAAAGTGGAACAGCCCTTGTGGAAAATGATAATGGCATGCTTGGTATTGTTCAATGGCTCCAGCAAAAGCCAGTTTTTGCTCCTGTCTCTCACCCTGTTTTAAAAGATGTAATGGTTTCAAACATGAGTAAGGAGGGTATATGAAACGAATACTCATTGTAACAGATGCATGGCATCCACAAATTAATGGTGTGGTCACCACTTTAAGTCAGACGGTCTCTAACCTAAAAAAACTTGGTCATCTTGTGAAGGTGATACACCCGAAGAACTTTACTTCGCTACCTTGCCCAACCTATCCGGAAATTGCCCTTTCCATGACCACTCCGAAAACCCTATATAAGGAGATTTCTGAGTTTAACCCACACTCCATACATATTTCTACTGAAGGACCACTTGGCTGGGCGGCAAGGTCGGTATGCAAAAAAAAGAAATTCCCATTTACCACCTCCTACCACACCAGATTCCCGGAATATCTTCGTATGAGATTACCGATACCTTTAAAGGTTTCTTACTCTGTGATCCGTAAATTTCATAACAGAGCAGCCAACATTATGGTGGCAACAAAGGAACTTCAAAGCGAATTGATAAGCAGACGATTCAATAACACCTGTCTCTGGACAAGAGGTGTTGACACAGAACTTTTTAAACCACGTTCAAAAGATTTTCTAGGAACCAACAAACCTGTGTTCATGTATGCTGGCAGAGTAGCCGTTGAAAAAAACATTGAAACATTTCTAAAACTTGACCTTCCCGGCACCAAATATGTTGTAGGTGACGGACCTGCCAAACAACAGCTTGAAAAAGAGTACCCAGCGGCAATCTTTGTCGGTTACCAAAAAGGAGAACAGTTGGCAAAGTATCTAGCCGCAGCAGATGTTTTTGTTTTTCCAAGTAAAACCGATACATTTGGAGTTGTCATGCTTGAAGCTATGGCCTGTGGAGTTCCCATTGCAGCTTATCCAGTAGTTGGCCCTGCTCAAGTTGTAAAACATGGAACAACAGGAATCCTTGACAACAACCTGAAAACAGCAGCACTACAAGCTCTTGAAATGTCCCCTGATGCATGTCGAAATCACATAAAACAGTATTCCTGGCAGGCTTGTACAAAACAGTTTCTCAACAATCTTGCAAGCTCAGATAAACAATTTACCTACGCATAAATCTCAATGATCGCACAAGCTTCTGTAACAGTAAAAAATGATGATATAGAAAAAGAGATCTTCAACTCTCTCCACTATTTCCGCAACAATAGCATTCATCCATTTGTAGGCGATGACACGAGTGTTGGAATGGAGCATGAACTGCAAGTTGCTGTTGAAGGAAAGAGACAAGATGTTGACTTACCGATTATAATCAGCAAATCCAAGTTTTTCAAAAACACCATCAAGAGAGCAGAACGAGGTGATCTTTCTACAAGTACAGTCAATGATCTTATAAATTTTCTGGAAAATAATAAGGATGATATATGGGAAAACAGTTGGGTTTATTTTCCAGAGTACCGCCTTCACCAACGTACCAGAGCTGCCTTAAAAAAAGACATGCTTGCGGATAAAAGCATACCAGATGGAAAAAAGCGTACAGACTCTCAAACCTTTTATTGCACACGAAAAAGCACAACTCACCTGAGAGTACCTATTAGTTACCTGTTAAAACTTGCCCTACTTGACAGTATCTATCAAACAAATTTTTCACTACCTATTGTCCGTACTGCTGAAAAACTTGCCGATCATTTTACCTCAGATAACACCTCACCCGAAATCCTTTCCTTTAATCTAGTCATCGGACAGGGAAACAATACGGGAATGGAGGCTGCAAAAGAGAGCGCCAGAGTTTTTTTACTTACCCAGTTACTCACTCAATATGCAAATCAAAAATTTGGTCTGCTTGATAGTGGCCAAAAAACTCTTGTTTACAATGCACCCCATGCACCGAGAAGACAGAAAATTCTCAATGAGTTAATACCAGAAGGATTCTATCGCCATCTTTTTATGAGCCCCTGCCTTTCCGGTTGGGACAAAGGAGAAGAAAAACACCGCTATATGGCACTTTGCCATCGAACCCTCTCTAATAGTCAGCTTAATACTATTTCAAAACTAAAAGATGCAGGTATAATAAAAAACAATCTTACTATCTTGCCTAACACATCCAACACTTGCCTAGCAAATAATGGCACTCATGTTTCCATTGGCAGTGCCTGTCTCACAAAACTTGCACGCGACAAAAACCCGCACTTCTCAGAAAGCACTGAAAAACATCTGGGTGATCTTACAATAAAGATCATTGAGCACTTTCTACCACTTCTCGTCAACACATATACTGCAGCCCCATATCGAGTTGATTTTAGCGACTGTCACCCAGAAAACATTCTTGGATTCTTACCTCACGAGCTCGATTACACGCATCTTCGAATGATCTGGCGACGTTGGAAGAAAAAAGCAAAACTCAGGTTCATGGGTAAAGATTTTACTCCTTTCGGCCCGAAGAGGCTGGACTGGGCCCTTGCGAAACTATTACACTTAAAAGGTGACTTCATCCCCGATTATCGACTCATCGACTACCTCGTTACCCTGAGATCAACAGAAACCAGCCCCGCCTTAAACGGTCAGCTTGGTAACCAGACACAGTTAAAAGAAGAGCTTTCAGAAATGGGTATATTTGACCCAAACATGTCTATCTATCTGCCATATCGCATGCGCAGTTATAACAAAATGGGCTATTCAGGTTTTGAAGGACGCAGCTATTCTCTTTTCAAAAGTTTCATATCAGATATGGCAGAAGCTGTAGCCATGCAAAACCTCATCACCGCTTTTGCCTACCACTCTGTAATAGAAGGCAAGATAAGACATCTAGATATCCCTGACACTACCTCTGTTGAAAGTGAACGCAGACAAATATTTTTTGGTACAGCCCTTGGTATTCCAACATTCTATGTGCGTGCCAACAGCGGCAACCGTTTTTTAAAAAAGATCCTCTCAAAAGTGAAACGTCAACGAAACTCAAGACGTTATAAAGGCTACATCAGAATTGAAAATAAGGAGTATCAACAAGCTCTTATCTCAATCCTCAGTAATGAGGGCAAGGGGCTGGTACAAAGCTTAAACATGGAAAACGCTTTAGGCTCATTAAAAGACAGGTTATCTGGAAATGGGCACTCAACTCTTGAAAAGATCGTAACGGCCACCACAAGCCAGACTGGTTATAAATCTGCAATGCAAGATAATGCAGAGTCTTTTAATCAGGCCACAGAGAAATATTACCGAACAGAGCTTAGAAAAGAGCAAATCACAGAAGGTCTCAATGTTCTCATCGAAGATTGTAGGCTACTGGAAAAAGCAAACAACTCTCTTTTTAGGGAGCTCAACCAGTCAATAAAACCAAGCACATCCTGCTCTTCATATATTTCTCAATTAACAGATAAAATATTGAGAGAAGATTGTGACAGTGAAACTCTTGAGAAGCTCATTCTCATAGCTTTGACAGTTATTCATAGACCAGCAAAGTAGAATATAAATCAAGCAATGAAAAACTACTCTCCACATCAATTTATTGATCGCAACTCCAAAGAGATTATTTCCGAACAACTTATTGGCGATCAGACCGTACAATTTTTATATAATTCTCTACGAGAAAGTGCTCCTACAATGTTTAAAGCACTTACATCAAAAAGAATGTCAGGACTGCTCAGTTTTATCCATTATGATTACCCTGGTTCTACCAGGCACACAGGAAAAAATCTTTTCCAAAAAATTAATGCTGATTGGCAAGAGTGTGTAGAACCTCTTCGTTATTTCAACTCTCCAAGAAAGGTTTTCGAAAGACAGATACAGTACTGACTATACAGACCGTTAGATAATGGTTTTAGCTCTATTGCTTCACCTGCTGATTGCCGAATTATTGTGGGTTCCCTCGAGAAACAATCCCGTTTCTATATAAAGGAAAAACTCTTTAGTAAGGATGAACTACTTGGCACTGAAAAACAGTGGTGCAACAAGTTTGAGGAAGGTGACTTTTGCGTCTGTAGACTCACTCCAGATAAATATCATTACAACCATGTTCCAGTAAGTGGCAAGGTTGTGGACATTTACTCACTGGATGGACATTATCATTCCTGCAACCCAACCGCGACCATTGCTATAGCCTCCATCTACTCAAAGAACAGACGAGTTGTAACTATCATAGATACCGATGTTGAGGGTGGTTCGTATATCGGACTTGTAGCTATGATTGAAATTGTTGCTCTTATGATTGGTGATGTACGGCAGGCATATTCTGAAACCAAATACGACAACCCACAACAGGTCACAGTTGGGATGTTCCTAAAAAAAGGTGCTCCCAAAAGTCTCTATCGTCCGGGTAGCTCAACCGACGTGTTAATCTTTGAACCCCAAAAAGTAGCTTTTGCAAACGATCTGCTGGAAAATTCCAAACGGCAAGATGTCATTAGTCGATTTACTGACGAGCAAGGAAGACGCCATGTGGAAACAGACATTAACGTTCGATCCACCATCGCTTATAAATTAAATAGTTAATCTGGAAAACTCTATGAACACTATCTTTGTTATTCTTTTGAGTCTAATACTTTTTTCATTTTTGGGTTGGGGTATTCGCTATCTCCCAGGTGAACGCTGGCAATTTCTTGCTGCTATTCCAATATACAAAAAGAAAAATGGTCGCTGGCGCAGTATAAACTTCACATATTACGGTTTCTTTATTGCTACCAGTCAATTACTTGCACTTATTCTTGCACTTTGTCTGTTGAGTTCAATCAACATAAGCCTCTTAGGGACAGGTGTTAGTATAGGTGTCTTGCTGCTTATCTGCATCCCTGCTGCAAGGATCATGGCAATAATTGTTGAGAAAAAACATCACACCTTCACAATTGGGGGGGCCTCATTTGTCGGTATCATCTTAGCACCATGGATCATCCTCTTAACACAAGGTATATTACGCCAGTTTGACCCTGCGCTCCACATCCCAGTTTTACCCGTTCTTTCTGCACTCTCAATAGCTTATACCATGGGCGAAGGTCTTGGGCGCCTAGCCTGTCTCAGCTACGGTTGCTGTTATGGAAAACCCGTTCAGCAAACAACACCGCTTATGCAGAAAATCTTTTCTCGAGTAAACACTATTTTCCGTGGAGAAAACAAAAAGGCTGCCTATGAAAGTAATCTTTGTGATGTGCCACTTATCCCTATTCAGGCAATTACTGGTGTAATCTATTGTTTAGCTACGATTATTGGAACATGCTGTTATCTCAATGGCTATTTTTCTGGGGCTCTCCTTTTGACAATTACAGTAACTCAACTCTGGCGCATTCTCTCAGAAACAATGAGAGCAGACTTTAGAGGCTTTGGAAAAATCTCTGCATATCAGAAAATGGGCCTTATTGGGGTCGTTTATATCACTGTTGTCGTTATGACTATCCCCTCAACAACCGAGATATTGCCTTCCATAGTTGCAGGGTTGAATATCCTCTGGAACCCTCTAGTCATTCTCACGCTTCAAGCTTTGTGGGTAGTCTTTTTCATCTTTTTTGGTAAATCCAGTATAACAACCTCAACTCTGGAGTTTGGGCTCATTAGAAAGCATATTTAACGAGAACTTTGTTTCATCATAATTCCAACTATTTTTCCTGCCATACTATTGCCTGTGTTATACTCACTAAAACTCAGTTAGTTTTTATTTAAACATATAATAGTTGGTACAAATGCATACAAAAATTGAAACAACATTAAATGAGATAGAGCAGTGGGTAATAGACATTCGTCGCTATCTCCACTCCATCCCAGAAATTGGTTTTAAAGAAAAAAAGACCTCTGCGTTCATTGAAAAAACCTTAAAAGAAATCGGCTATACAGTACAAACAGGAATTGCCAAAACTGGCATCAAGGTCGTTCTTGATACAGGTAGAAAAGGCAAAACCATTCTTCTAAGGGCAGACATGGATGCCCTAAATATGACAGAAGAAACAGGACTCCCCTTTGCCTCTACTCACCAAGGGTGTATGCACGGTTGTGGCCATGATGCTCATGTTGCGATGCTTCTTGGTGCTGCGAAACTGCTTTGGCAACACCAAGATGATCTAAATGGCAAAATAATCTTTATCTTTCAACCAGCTGAAGAAGGGCTGGGCGGTGCCAAGGTAATGCTTGATGAAGGTGTTTTGGAAGGTGAATCTGTCGATTATGCTTTTGCTCAACATGTCTGGCCAAATTTACCTCTTGGTACCATTGGAATAAAGGAAGGGAATTTATGGGCCGCTGTAAATCATTTTAAAATTACTATTCACGGTAAAGGTGGTCATGGTGCAATGCCGCATCAATGTGTTGATGCCCTCGAAGTTGGGACACAGGTTGTAAGCGGTTTACAGAGACTTGCCAGTCGTAAAATCAACCCACTAGAACCTGTTGTTGTAACAATTGGTACTTTCAATGCAGGTACAGCCTTTAATATCATCCCTGAAAAAGCTGAACTGACAGGTACAACTCGCACATACAACCATGATCTTTGGCAATCTTGGGAGACCAAGATCAGTACAGTTGTTGATGGTATTTGCAAAAGTATGGGTGCAACTTTTGAGTTTGAAATAGACGAAGGCTACCCACCTGTTTTCAATAATCAGGAAGCTATTCAACATGCTGGGAAATCGGCTGAAAAGATCGTTGGCTCTAAGAATATTATTGAACCAGAACCGACTATGGGTGCCGAAGACATGTCCTTTTTCCACCGTCAGACAAAGGGAGGTTTCATTCTTCTTGGCTGTGGTACAGAGGAAGGTAAGCCATTACATAACCCAAAATTCTTCTGCCCTGAAGAGGCTCTTAAAACTGGAGTTGCCATGCATTGTCAGCTTATCTTCGACCTACTCGGTTAATTTCAATATAAACGTACAAAAAAAGGGCCTGTGAGACTCATCACAGGCCCTTTTGTCTTTGAGATTCTACAAGAAGAAGAAAATTACCTTAGTTGACGGCAAGTGAGAGGAAATAGCCCACCACTGTAGCAGTTCCTACTCCAAGAAAACCAGGCACCATGAAACTATGGTTCAGCACATATTTACCAATTCTTGTGGTACCAGTTCTATCAAAGGTAATTGCTGCAAGATCACTTGGGTAGAATGGAAAGAAAAAGTATGCATAGCAAGCTGGTAGAACACCTATTAAAACGACAGGATCGATACCAAGAGCAAAGCCCAGTGGAAGCATGATGGTTAAAACTGCCGCCTGGCTCTTGAGAAAAATGGAGACCACAAACATTGCAATGGCAAATGTCCAAGGATACACATTTACAACACCACTTATCATACCAATGAGATACTCTTTATGATAACCAATAATAGTATCACTCATCCAGGCAATACCAAAAATAATAATTACCGCAGTCATACCTGCAATAAAGACATTACTCGTAGCAATTTTCTTAGGTTGTATCTTGGTTGCGAGCAAAATTATCGCACCAACAGATAACATCAGAAACTGGATGGCTATCGACATATTTACTCCTTCTGGAAGTAAATTGAGACTTTTACCAAACAGTGCAACAAAAATTACTGTAAGAATACCAAGCAGAAAAATTGATAAACCTTTTTTGGCAGTTTTATCTTCTGCTGAACCTTCCTGGGCCTCTACAGTTTGATCTATAAGTTCTCTTTTAAAATCGTCATCTTTACACCTTTCAATAAACTCCTGATCTTTATCAAGATCCTTGCCACGCCTGAGACTCCATAAACAAGCAATCATAAGGCCTGTAAAGGTGGCCGGAATTGTTACAATGAGCACATTAATCAAGCCAATATCTAGACTATTATCAGCAGCTGTTGCCATAACAACTGCCGCAGCAGCTGCAATCGGACTTGCTGTAATTCCCATCTGAGAAGCAACAGAGGCGATGGCCATCGGTCGCTCTGGGCGAATTCCTCGTTTATATGCAACATCATAGATCACAGGCAAAAGAGGATAAACAGAGTGACCTGTACCAACTAATACAGTCAAAGTATAGGTACACATAGGTCCAAGAAAAACAATCTGATTGGGATGCTTTCTCATCAGTTGTTCAGCATACTTCACCAGCAACTTCAATCCACCAGTTGCTTCAAGTGTTGCCGACGCAGCTACCACTGCAAGAATAATAAGCATAACACTCACCGGTGGAGTACCAGGCGCTACTCCAAACACAAAGGCAAGTATAGAAACGCCAAGCCCACCAAGTAACCCAAAAGCAATACCACCGTATCGTATACCTATAAAGATAACAGTGAGCAGTAGCAGCATGTGAACATAAAACATGAGTCTCTCTCCTTTTGACCAATCAAAAAGTATTAGTTAAAGCTGAAACAGCTGATTTTAACATTAGAAATTGACACCAATAAACAACAAGAATATTTCTCAATGAATACTATTAGTTCACACTTTTTATGTCAACGACCTTAATCCATTTAACGGTAACAACTTCATTATAATCTTTTCTTATTCTTCACATTACACGACAGTTTGCTAACAAGCTCGACACAGAGAATATAATGAGAAACAAAAAAGCCGTATTCATTTGAGTGAATACGGCTTGAAACTATTTTAAAAAGTTATTTACTTCTTCTTACACTTTTTTTTGTCTTTCTTCTTTTCACATTTTTTCTTATCACACTTCTTTTTTGCAGCCTTTTTCTCACACTTCTTCTTATCTTTCTTTACATCTTTCTTTTTACACTTCTTCTTATCGCACTTTTTTTTCTCGTCTTTCTTTTTCTTATCTTTTGCCATTACATCCTCCATCTTGGGTTTATTATTAGACCACACAGATTTGACAACATGGATATGACTTACCGTCACATATTAACCACTACCTCAAAACGTGTTAGGAAGTCAAGGTGATACCACAAAAAAGGCATTATAAAATGAGAACTTGACATTTATTGTACTTATTTTACCCTCACGAAAAAGTAGTAAGAAAAAATGGAATTATCAGTGCATTGGCCAAATCTATAAAAAAAGCGCATACCAATGGCACAATGATAAAAGCAAGCGGTGAGTTTCCATAACGTTGTGAAACCGCTGCCATATTTGCCATTGCAGTTGGCGTTGAACCAAGAGAAATACCACCAAAACCAGAGCAAACAACAGCGGCATCGTAGTTCCTGCCCATTGCTGGAAAAACCAGAAAAATATTCACGAGCACCGCAACGACAAACTGAGCACCGAGAATTGTAAAAATTGGCCCAGCCAAATCAATCAATGTCCACATCTGCATCGACATCAGTGACATAGCAAGAAAAGTACCAAGCGATAGGTCAGCGATAAGAGCCATAGCTGGAGTTCTTGCAGGCCACTGTGTACCAGAGATTCGTGGAAAAGAGCGAGGAACCAAATTACTGATTAAAATTCCTGCAAAAAGACAGGTTACAAAAAGAGGTAATTGAAGGCCTAATGCATCAATTATATCATTGAGAATAATGCCAAAAATACCACAAATATGAATTGCTAGAATTGCATCCAGAAAGTCAAAAGATGATATGTTTCTTGCATCTTCACGTTTTTCTGCAACCGCAATTTCAGATTGTTCACTCTTTTCTGGTTCAAGCTTATGGCGTTTTATGAGAAACTTTGCAATAGGGCCACCCATTATGGAGGCCAAAATCAAACCAAAGGTAGCGCAGGCAATACCGATCTCCATTGCATTACTAATTCCATATCCTTCACTTATCCTAGGCGCCCAGGCAATTGCTGTACCATGACCACCGATAAGAGAAACAGAGCCACCGAGCATACCCACTGCTGCATCAAGGCCAAACAGTGAAGCGATTGTGACGCCAGTTAAATTCTGCACTATCATGTAGCCAATTGTAATCCCTAAAAGAATCACAAGTGGTAAACCACCTTTGAGTAAATCTTTCAGGTTAGCGTTAATACCAATTGTTGCAAAAAAGTAGACAAGCAACACGTCACGGGCCGCAAGATCAAAAGAAATTTCTATGGAAAACAGTGCATAAACCAACCAGAGAAAAAGCGAACAGAGAAGACCGCCAGAAACCGGCTCTGGAATGCTATACTCTTTTAGAAAACCAATTGTGTTATTGAGTCTACGGCCGACAAATAAAACAATAATTCCAATAGTCACACTCAAAATACCACTAAACTGCCAAACACCATCCAAAAACTCAATATCCATATATGTGCCTCAACTAGAGTGCAAAAAGTCTTAAGTTAAAAGTATAATTTTCCCACAATTACCATCTTCCATAACCAGCTTATGAGCCTGATCCGCATCTTCAAGTTTCATTGTTTTAGATATGGATGGAACAAAACTGCCGGTCTCAAGGGCCTGATAAATACCAGTATGTGTAGTGAGCAACTCTGTCTCTGTTGCATTAAAAAGAGCAAAGCCTCGGATATCAGTTTCCTTACCCATCGTTGCTCGAGGATCAATCTCGACTCTACCACGGCTACCGACCACCACCACCCTGCCGGAAGGAGCAAGAAGCTCCAGATCAGCTTCAAGGTTCACATTAGCAAGCATTTCGAGGATCAGGTCAAAGCCACCTTCCACTTTTTTGAGAGCACTTAGATAACTCTCATCCCGATGATTATAAGCAATACCACCAAAATCTGTTATCAGTTTACAACCCTCATCTGTTCCTGCTGTGGCATGAACTTCAAGCCCTGCTCCGACACAAAACTGTATTGCCGCTTGACCAACTGAGCCAGAACCACCATGGACAAACACCTTCTCTCCATCACCAGCAGCACCACGAATAAACAAAGCCCGCCAAGCTGTTGCAGCAGGCACTCCCAGAGCTGCACCTTGCTCAAAGCTTATATTATTTGGTAATTTATAAACCTGGTTTTCACCACAAAGAGTATATTCAGCATAGGCACCCGATTTTGTAGCCCCACTATAAACCCGATCTCCTTTCTTAAATCGTTTTACCTCTGGACCTACAGCTTCCACTATACCGGAAGCATTTCCACCCGGTGTATAAGGTAGCTGTGGAAGACGTGGATATGTTCCAGCTCTGATATATGTCTCAACTGGATTTACTCCGACAGCCTCTACTTTAATTAGAACTTCATCTGCTGACGGTATGAGTTCATCGCTAACAATCAGCTTCATCACATCAGGAGCACCAAACTCTTTAACTTCTATTTTTTTCATTTTCTCAACCTCAACTATGTCGTTACAGAGAATTTATAGACTGTTTTTTGGTAATATTGTTGGCCTGGCAGTAAAATCGTTGTTGGGAAATCGGGTTTGTTCGGTGAATCAGGATAATGCTGAGCTTCGAGACACAACCCACCAAACTTATTCATTGCACCATGTTTACCAGCCCTGCCGTCAAGAAAATTGCCACTATACAACTGTACTGCTGGCTCAGTCGTACACATTGCAAGTTTTCTACCACTTTCCGGATCAAAGACTGTTGCTGCTAAACCATATTCTCCCAACGGTTTATCTAGAACAAAATTATGATCAAAACCTCCCTCTAAAAGAAGAGAGTCATTACTCTCAAGTACATTTTCAAGTCGGACTGGTTCCCGCAGATCGAGATATGTACCTTCAACAGATTCAATATCCCCTGTTGGGACATAATTTGCAGCTACAGTCGTAAAACGACTTGCGTTTAAACTGAGAACATGGCCCTTGATTGTACTAGAAGATGCAAGGTTTAAATATCCATGCCAAGTAAGGCAAACAACCGTTTCCTTATCTGTTTTCGCCTCATACTCAATGCCAAACTCACAAGCTTCATTAATTGTGTAAGTAACTGTAACTGTAAGGTTACCAGGAAAGCCCTCTTCACCATCGGGGCTTGTATATTCAAGTTTTAATGCTTGTCCATCACTTGTCTCAAGAGGTGTTACGTTCCACACCTTTTTATTAAAGCCTAGTCTACCTCCATGGAGGTGATTCTCACCATCGTTACAAAATAAAGCGTATTCTTTACCACTGAGAACCAACCTCCCTTGACCAATTCGATTTGCATATCTCCCTACCAGACAGTTCAGATAACAATCATCTTTATGATATTCATCAAGGGTGTCATATCCGATAAGTACATCATTTAGGTTACCGTCTTTATCCGGTACTTTAAGAGAACGTACAATCCCACCATATTCGATAACTTCCGCTGACATACCAGAGGTGTTTTTTATTGTGTAAGAGTAGATATCTCTTTCTTTGATAGTGCCAAATAGCTTTTTTTGCATATACTTTTTAGTAACCTACTTACTGATCATCTGAGAAAATTACTCAATTAGCCATCCAGGCTTGTACTGATCAGCTTAGCCAACTCTTTCTTTCTTGCTGGTTTTTTAAGAAAACCAGCAATATTAAGGGATTGTATATCGAACTCAGCAAGGTTCGTATCATTCCCTGTAGAAATTACTATAGGAACCTCTGAGTTTATTTCACGAATTCTCTTTATTAAATCCAAGCCATTCAGTTCAGGCATAGACATATCTGTAAGAACAAGATTATATTTATTCGGTGTTTTCGAAAAAGTCTTCAAAGCTTTTACTGGGCTAGTCGAAGCTGTTACCTCATAACCTATTCTACTCAACATTTGGGTGAGCATTTTAGAGATAAGTGGCTCATCGTCCACAACTAAGAGATGGCCTAGTGATTGGTCTGCTTTGACACCTGATTTACCTTTTCCATCTTTCGTATCTGTTTGTGGCAATAATATTGAAACAGTCGTCCCGTCACCAAGCTCACTCTTTACCATAATATGGCCATAATGACTTTTGACAATGCCGTGGGTAATAGCGAGTCCTAAACCAGCCCCCTGACCAAACTCTTGAGTGGTAAAATATGGATCAAATATTTTATTAAGAGTCGCAGGTGTCATGCCGCCCCCATTATCTTTCACCTGGAGCTGAAGCCAACTTCCTTCCATCCCACTATCTTTGGGGCGCCACTTAAGGTTATCTGAATGAATCGGAAAAAGACTCACCTCAATTTTACCTTGTGATTCAATAGCATTACATGCGTTCACGTAAATGTTTTTTAGAACATTTTGAAGTTGCAGCTTATCGCCCATCACATACAGAGGCTCTTTCGGTACATCTAAAACCATCTCAATTTGTGCTGGAGTTCTTGTTTCTAGAAACCCTGCCATATCACGGACCAAAGTCATCCAATC
>PPCM01000313.1_pt1 | contig 55912 bp, 41 predicted proteins | sample 1555541 | NCBI WGS metagenome assembly PPCM01 (sample SAMN05284479, study PRJNA326546) | Marine sediment metagenome, whole genome shotgun sequencing project. | isolation source: marine sediment | place: Germany: Wadden Sea | collected 2012-09-05
CAATGTCATTAAGTTAAGGGCATAAGTTGCTAATAATCAAGTAAATACTCTTGTTTTATTGATAAAAATTTACTATATTTACTTAGTAATCAAGTAATTATATATATAATGCAAAAAAACACCTATTGAAATTTTTTCAAAAATAAACAATGAGATTTCCAGTGAGACTTTAAAAAGAAATTACAGGACAAATGAAAAATATTTTACAAGAAATAGAAAACAAACTTTTTCAGTTTCTTTGTTGTTTTTGGCAAATATGATTAGAAAAAGTCTATCGCTTGAGATTTCAAATTTTGCTGATTTCTTTCGAAAAAATCTGGGCGCTACAAATTTTAAATCCTTTTCAAAGAGTGCATTTGTGCAATGTAGAAAGAAGATTAAACCAGAAGTGTTCAAGCATTTATCATCTATATTAATAAATGAATTTTATACTGATAATGGTGCAGCAGTTAAATTGTGGAATGGATTTAGGCTTCTGGCAGTTGATGGTTCTATAGTCAGACTCCCAAATACAAGAGAGTTAAGGAAGATATATGGAGCAGCAAAAAACCAGTCAAAAACAGCTATTGCACAGGCAAGAGTTTCAATACTTTATGATGTTTTGAATAATTACGCTTTGGATAGTCAGATTTCTCCTTTAAAAACAGGAGAAATCTCATTAGCCTATAGGCATCTTGAACATTGTAGAATAGGTGACTTAGTTATTTATGATAGAGGTTATCCTTCATATGATTTAATGTTTGAGCACATTGAAAACAAAATTAACTTTTTAATTCGAGTAAGACATAATTTCAATAATGTTACCAAAGCGTTTATTAATTCGAACAAAAACTCCTCAATAGTGAATTTTTATCCAGTACAGAAATCAAATATATCTGATAAACCTTACAATAGAGACACTCCAATAAAAGTAAGATTAATTCGAGTAAAATTACCTAATGGAGAGATAGAGTTATTAATCACTTCATTACTAGACTTAAAATGTTACCCAGTTTCAACCTTTAAAGAATTGTATTTTAAAAGGTGGAAGATTGAAACTTTCTATGATGAACTTAAAAACAAACTAAAAATTGAGTATTTTACAGGTTATTCAAAAGAATCTATTGCGCAAGACTTCTACGCTACTTTATTTGTAAGTAATGTACAAACTCTTATTGTATCAGACTTGGAAGATGAGTTGAATGAATGCTCTAAAGGTAAAAAGTACAAATATAAAGTGAATACCAACCTGTCTTATGGATTCCTTAAAAATAGGATTATATCCTTATTTTTTTCTAACTCAAACATAGAAGAGGTTACCAAAGAATTAAAATCATTGTTTAAGGAAAACCCCGTTCCAATAAGACCCAATAGAACTCATGAAAGAAAAGTTGAGAAATATAGAAAACAATTTAAACCTAAAATAACTAAAAATCAAAAAGATACATTATGAAAACGCCTTAACTTAATGACATTGACCACCGAGCCAGCACTAGCCTTGTGAATTTTGAAACAATTAGAACTGTTGCAACGAGGTTTATCCCGCTTTGCTTACAGTTCTATTGATTCAAAAGAGCGGGATGAAGGATTGGTTCTTCTTGATTTCTTTGTTCCTTTCTTAATCAAGTAAGAAAGGAAGACAACTAATTAGTATAAATACATAGTGATTTTTGACAATGCAGCAATTCTTTCCACTAAATTCGTGGTAGAACCAATATTTTAAGTGGAGTTCGTGGTTGATAGTGTTTTTTTATTGTTTGGAGCTTAGTACATGACAAAATTTTTGTCATAATCTTTGCAAACCTTCGTAGCTCGGTTATTGCAAAGATATAAGCCAAAAATATTATTCTTTGATTTTGCAACCCCTGGACTGCGAATAAATTCTTGTCCGAGGTTACAAACATTAAACCCTTACAGGGTTTTAGAAGAAATTAACGATATTTTTGAACTCAAAATAATGTTTTTTGTCATGTACTAATTGTTTGGAGTTTTAATTTGTTGACTATTGTATGTGAAGTTTATTAATTACTGCAATGGTAATTAATTATTATATTTTCTTTGATAAACTTAAGCTCAGCTTTTTGTTTTTTATGAAAATTATATTAGTTTTGGAGTTGAGTAGATATATGAGAAATTAGTGTGATATTTCCAATGTTTGAGATTAAGTATGATTTTATCTTACTTAATAAGATCATTGCCAATATGGCTATACAACAACATGAGAATTATTTTTTTTATTATAGTGATTTTACACGGCTTGCTACATGTTTTGGGCTTTTTAAAATCTTTTGGGATATTTGGAATAGGTGAGTTTATGGTTCTTCCTATTTCCGAGACTGTAGGAATACTCTGGCTTTTAAGTGCAGTTTTAATTGTATTTTATGGCTTTAGTTTTTTAGACAAGAGAAAATACTCTTTTATTATCGGTTTTACGGCAGTATTAGTTTCACAAGTTCTAATTACTTGTTTTTGGACTGATGCAAGTTTTGGGACTATACCTAATGTCCTGATTTTAATTGGACTAATATGTTCTTTTGCTTGTTTTAATTTTAATCGAAAAACTGATAATGAGACAAATCAAATAATTTCTGATGTATCTCTTAAAGATATAAAGATAATTGGTGTAAAAGACATAAGATCTTTGCCAAAACCCATAAAAAGATGGATACAATCTATAGGAATACTTGGAAAAGAGGAAATAAAAATAGCTTGTATTAAACAAAAGGCTAAAATGAAAATGAAACCTGATCAAACTAAGTGGTATCAGGCAGATGCAATACAATATATAATTACAGAAAGACCATCTTTTATTTGGAAAGTAGGATTAAAAATAATGCCACTACTTAGAATTGTAGGGCGAGATAAATGCATAAACGGAAAAGGTGAAATGCTGATTAAATTGAACTCATTGTTTAATGTCGTGTACGAAAAAGGCGATAAAATTGATGAAGGAACTTTGCAACGTTATCTTGGTGAATTAGTTTGGACTCCATCTTTAGCTATAAATCCTCTTATAGAATGGGAAGAAATTGATGATTTCTCTGCAAAAGCAAAACTCAATTATCAGGGAGTTAAAGGCGAAGGGACTTTCTTTTTCAATCAAAGAGGTGATTTTGTGAAATTTAGCACAATGCGTTATATGGAGAATAAACCTGATTCAAAAAGGTTTCCCTGGATTATAAGTGTAGATGAATATACTCTATTCGATGGGATAAAAATTCCTTCAAAAATGAAAGCAACATGGAAATTGGACAAAGTAGATTGGACTTGGCTCGAGCTTAAAATTTTAGATGTTAAGTATAATCAAAATGCTATTTAATAATAATTTTAGAATTTAATACTGAGTGTGTCAGTCTATAATTTTTATGTTATTGAGACATTGCAAGTATCATTGCTTTAAAACAAAAGTAATTATGAAAAGAGATCCCCCCCCCTTCTTGCACTATTAATTATTCTGGATTTTTTATCATGTAGTAAATATGAGGCGGGACCAATGTTTATGTTGCAGTTAAAGATGTTTGAATTGTCAGGAGCTGGGAAACTTATAGAATTATTCTCAATTGGGATATAATGTAAGGATTAGTAATGAGCATTACTTTTAATGATGATGGAACTGGTGCTCATAGTTACCATGTGTGTGATGGTGCAATAGAGTTGAAGTTTAACGAAAATAAAGATATTGTTTTAATGAAAGAAAGCTTTATTAGTTACCAATCATATGAAATATTAAGACTTACAAACAAAGGATTTTGGTTTCAGGAAAGTGGTGTAGCCCATTTGGACAACGAATATTTAAATCAGGAGATTTAAAGAGGTAGAATAAAAATTAGATAGTTATTATGAAGAAAGTCCTAGTGTATTTGATTTCAATCATGCTAATCTTAGCTATTTCATGTGATAGGGAAAATAAGGCTATCGTAGAATTGAATAAACAAATAGATGAATTATGTGAAACCAATAATTTTTCGGGTGCTGTTTTAATAGCATTTCAAGATAGTATCTATATTGATAAAGCTTATGGTTTTAAAGATAAAAACTCTGAAATTCCTAACACTACTGAAACTATATTCCCCATAGCTTCGATTACTAAATTATTTATTAAACAGTCGATTCTTAGTTTGGTTGACCAAGGAAAAATTTCTTTGGATGATATATTGTCAAAATATTTTGATTTTGTAATGCATTCGGAAGAGATAATGATTTCACATTTGCTTTACCATCAATCGGGATTGCCAGATATTCACAACCGAATTTTGAGATACGATAATCCGTGGTTGCTCAATTATCCAATAGAATCTGATGAGTTACTAGATTCTATCAATTCTTTTCAAGATCTTGATTTTTCTCCCGGAAGTAATACTGCATACTCAAACAGTAACTACCTAATATTAGCAAGAATTATTGAAAAGGTTTCTAATCAATCCTTAGATGTATTTCTTAGCGAGAATGTTTTTATTCCTTTTCATCTTAATAATACTGGATTGTATAAAGGACATAGTTTTATTGATGGACATGCCGAAGGTTTTTCAACTCAACATGGAGAAAAGATTTATACTCCAGATTTTAATTTTTATAATTTTTGGGGATCTGGAAACGCTTATTCTACAACTCACGATTTATACAATTATTATAAATATTCACAAGAGCAGCTACCAGCAAATATAAAGGAGCAAATAATACAACACAGTGGTTTATACACTGGTTATCGATCGTATTTTAAGGTTGTTCCCGAAATTGGACTTGTAATTATTATTTTGTCAAATAATAGTGATTTTCAATCAGATGTAATTGTTGATCAGGCTTTAACGTATTTCGAAAATGTATTACTTGTAGATAATCCTAAAGTTAATGACATGGATTATGGAGGAATTTATAGAATGTTTATGTTCCAGAATGAGATTAAGATAGAAATAGAGTATCGTTCAGGGAAATATTATTACAATGGTACAGAGCTTTTAAGTATTAAAGAAGATGTATTTTTGATACCTAAAACTGGATTTGCAAAAATTACTTTTGTGTCTGAAGAGAATAATACATATAAAATGCATCTAAATGATAATGGAATGTTGATGACATTTTCCAAAATAATTTAATAAAAAAATGGAATCCCAATCGTGATTCCATTTCAAATTTATATTTAGTTTTTCTTAGATATCTAAAATTGTAACCCACTCAAATGGATCTTCAACATCGCCGTATTGAATTCCAACTAAGGTTTCGTAAAGTTTTGTTGAGATAGGACCTGGCTTGTCATTTTTACAATAGTTGTAAACTTCGCCTGAGTCAAGGTCTTTAATTTCTCCAATTGGAGAGATTACTGCTGCGGTACCACATGCTCCAACTTCTTCGAATGAACCTAATTCTGCAAATTCAACAGGTCTTCTTTCTGTTTTGTAGCCTAAGAAGCCAGCAAGCTCTTCGAGGCTTTTATTTGTGATAGAAGGTAAAATAGATGTTGACTTTGGTGTGATATAAGTATTGTTTTTGATCCCAAAGAAGTTTGCAGCTCCAATTTCGTCGATATATTTTTTCTCAACACAGTCTAAGTACATTGGTGCACCATAACCTTCGCTATGAGCTCTTTCAACACCTTTTAAACTTGCGGCATAGTTTCCACCAACTTTTAAAGTTCCTGTTCCTAATGGTGCAGCACGATCAGAATCTCTAACTACTGCAATTTTAACAGGGTTGAATCCTTCTTTAAAGTATGGTCCTACTGGAGTTGCAAAAATCACAAAAGTATATTCTTCAGATGGCTGAACGCCAACTTTTGGCCCTGAACCAAATAAGAATGGACGTAGATAAAGAGAAGCTCCGGTTCCATAAGGAGGAACAAATTCTTTATTTAATTCTACAACTTTCTTTACCATTTCAAAAAACAGATCGTCATCAACTTGAGCCATGAAAATGCCTTTTGCAGAGTTCTGCAAACGTTTTGAATTTTCATCCCATCTAAATAATCTGATTTGTTCGTCTTTTCCGCGATAAGCTTTCATCCCTTCAAAAGCCTCTTGTCCATAGTGTAATACTGTTGCAGCTATATGGATATTTATGTGTTCAGAATCGCTAACTTCGATTTCTCCCCATTTACCATCTTTGTATGTACAGCGTACATTATAATTGGTTTTTACATAAGCAAAGGGTAATTTTGACCATTCTAAATCTTGCATAACAAATAATTTTAAGTTTGTCCAAAATTACAAAAAATGGTAAATCCAACAAGACTTATTACTATGTTTTTTAATATGTTTTAAGATTTATATTATTGCTGTTTTACCATTCCATAATATCGCAAATAATCCGATGAAAATCGGTGTTGTCAAGACCTCCTGAAAATAGTGCTGATTGTTGTCCAATTGAATAGACAGGGACTCTTGTGCCAGTGTGAGACCATGTAGTAAACGAAACAGCAGATCGTGTGTTGATAATGTCGGTGTATGCTACTGCAACAGGATTGTATGACGCATATTTTTCGTTAATTTCCAGACTCGTAAGGTTGGTTGTATTGTAAAAATAATAATTGTAAGCACTTAGGATTTCTGCATTTTCATGTTCTGTAAGAACGATAGTGTCTGTAAGAAAATGTTCTAATGCAAGTTGTTCAACATCTGAAACGCTGTAAGTAGTATTGTTTGTTTTGTATTCTTTTATTTTTGTTGCAAAATATCCCATTGAGCAAGCTTGTAGTTGAAGATTAGAATAATTTCCTGTATATCCTGTTTGGTTGTTTCCAAGAGCTAAACCTCCGGTTTCGTGATCAGCTGTTACAATAATTAATGTTTCGTATGGGTGCTCCATATAAAATTGATATGCTTTTTGTATTGCATTATCAAAATCCTGTACATCACCAACAATTGTCGCAGCGTCGTTGCTGTGTGAAGCCCAGTCGATTTTACCTCCTTCGACCATCATAAAGAATCCAGTATCATTATCCAGAAAGTCAATAGCTGATTCAACAATATCACATAAAGCATATCCACCTTCTAGATCTCTGTTAATAGCATATGGCATTTCTCCACTCCATAGTGTTACTGGGTTTGTGAATAAAACTTTTGAATCATTAGAATTCAAAGATGATATTGTTGCAAGATCATTAGAGAGAGTATAACCATTTTCCTGAGAAATCGAATACAAATCAGTTTGTGAGTTGTTTTCACCAGTTGGATATTTAAAACCTCCACCTCCAAAGAACTCAAAATTGCTCTCGTGTAGTTCAAGCCCAATATTATAATAATTTGAACGAGATTCATTAGATGCATAATATGCTGCAGGTGTTGCATGATCTATACTTACAGTGGAAATAATTCCAACTTTAAAATTATTATCGTGAGCAATTTTTGCAATTGATTTTGGCTCATTTTCATCAGGAAAACCAGAAAAAAAAGAAATAACCCCGTTTTCGGCTTTCTCACCACATGCTAATGCTGAACCTGCCGCTCCTGAATCTGTGATATTACTATTTCCAGAATAAGTAGAACATAAGCCAAAATATGGAAAATTTGTCATGTTTAATTTAGCCATTCCTATAATCCCATCAGCACTTCCCAGAAATGCTTCACTAAGGCTTACATGATTTGCACCCATACCATCACCGACAAAGAAAAAAATGTATTTTGGTTTTATAGGAGTTGGATTCTCTGTAGGGGGCTCATTACAAGAAAAAATAATTCCTAGAAAGAGAATAAATAGTAATGTTCTGTTTAAATATGTTTTCATTTTACAAATTTAAAGTAATTTTATAAAAAAAATGTATGTTTTTCATTTAAGAGTAGTATTTTTGGAAATAATTTCGAAAATCATTTTATTATGGACAACAAACTGGTACTATACAATTCATTGAGTAGAAAGAAAGAGGAGTTTAAAGCTATAAATCCACCTTTTGTGGGATTGTATGTTTGTGGCCCGACTGTTTATGGAGATGCACATTTGGGACACGCTAGGCCAGCTATTACATTTGATCTATTGTTTAGATATTTTAAGCATTCTGGATTTAAAGTCAGATATGTTAGAAATATTACTGATGTTGGACATCTAGAAAATGATGCAGACTCTGGTGAGGATAAGATTGGGAAAAAGGCTAGACTTGAGCAATTAGAACCTATGGAGGTTGTTCAGTATTATACAGATAGGTATCATCGTGAGATGGAAAAACTAAATGTGTTAAAACCTAGTATTGAGCCAAGAGCTTCTGGGCATATTATTGAGCAAATCGAACTTACAAAAACAATTCTTGATAAAGGTTTAGCGTACGAAAGTAACGGGTCTGTTTATTTTGATGTTGAAGAATACAATAAGAAATTTAACTATGGGATTTTATCTGGTCGTGTGCTAGAAGATATGTACAGTAATACTCGTGATTTAGATGGTCAATCAGAGAAGAAGAATAGTTTTGATTTTGCATTGTGGAAAAAAGCTAGTCCTGAGCATATTATGAGATGGCCTTCTCCTTGGAGCGATGGTTTTCCGGGTTGGCATGCAGAGTGTTCTGCAATGGGACACAAGTATCTTGGCGATGAGTTTGATATACACGGTGGAGGAATGGACTTACTTTTCCCACATCACGAATGTGAAATTGCACAGAATACCGCTGCTATTGGTGAAAATACTGTAAAGTATTGGGTTCACAATAATATGATTACAATAAATGGCCAAAAAATGGGAAAATCTTTAGGGAACTTTATTACTCTTGAAGATTTATTTAATGGCTCTAATAAAGTGTTAGAAAAGGATTATAGTCCAATGACTATTAGATTCTTTATTCTTCAGGCTCATTACAGAAGTACTCTTGATTTTTCTAATGATGCTTTACAGGCAGCAGAGAAAGGCCTTTCACGTTTATTAAAAGGTGTTGAGACATTATCGAAGCTTAAAGCAGATGAAGCTGGTACTATTAATGCAAAGGAAATTGAGCATAAATGTTACGATGCAATGAATGATGATCTTAATTCTCCAATAGTTATTGCTCATTTATTTGATGCATTAAAAACGATTAATTTAATTGAAAGTGGAAAGGAAAAAATCAATTCTGAAAACCTGGAGATTTTAAAGAATGTATTCGAAGTTTTCTTATTCGAAATATTAGGTATAACTAAGGAAGATTCTTCTGCTGATGCAAACTATGAAATATTGAATGGAGTAGTAGATATGGTTCTTAATTTACGCATGCAGGCAAAAGCTAATAAAGATTATGCAACATCTGATTTGATCAGAAATGAGCTTACAAAACTTGGTATAACCGTAAAAGATAAAAAAGACGGTTTCGATTGGGAAATTTAGGAGATAGGAGACTGAAGATAGAAGATAGTTGCTAATAATTTAAATATTTCTACTTGTTTAAGAACATAAAATTTGCATCTTTGCAAATCGAAAAATGATATATGAGCGGCAAGCAATTATTAAAGAAGTTTTTAGTATGGAGAATTAAGCATGTTAGCGAGCGGGTGTTCGTTAGTGCTCTTGCTATAATAACTGGAATTTCAACTGGACTTGTTGCTGTTGTAATAAAAAATTCTGTACATTTAATTCAGGAGTTGCTAAAGGGATGGTTTACAACCGAGACAGAGAATGTTTTGTTCATATTTTATCCGATTATTGGTATTACTTTAGCAGTACTAGTTGCAAAATACTTAATTAAGCGAAAAGTTGGACATGGTATTCCAACCGTTTTACACTCTATTAGTAGGACAAAAGGTTATATTAAGCGACACAATATGTTTTCCTCGATTATTACATCTGCTTTAACAGTTGGTTTTGGAGGATCTGTTGGATTGGAAGGCCCTACAGTGGCTACAGGTGCAGCTTATGGTAGTGCCATTGGTAATTTTTTTCATTTAAAGTATAAGCATATTATTCTGCTTTTGGGTTGCGCTTGCACTGGTGCGATGGCTGCAATTTTTAAAGCCCCAGTTGCTGCTATTGTTTTTGCATTAGAGGTAATAATGCTAGATTTAACCATGGCTTCTCTGGTGCCACTATTGTTGGCTTCGGCTTCAGCTATTATTACTTCGTATTTATTTATGGGACAAAATGTTTTGTATCCTGTAGAATTAACTGATGCATTTAAAATGTCTGAACTCCATTGGTATGCGATTCTTGGTGTTTTAACAGGTTTACTTTCTGTATATTTTACAAAGATGTACATGTTTGTTGCTAGAGTGTTTAAGAAAATTAAATCATGGATTTGGAAACTTGTAGTAGGTGGATTAGTATTAGGTGTACTTATTTTCTTTATGCCAAGTTTGTACGGAGAAGGTTATGAAGTAATTAATGGTGCATTAAGTGGAGATACAGATCATCTTTTTGAAAATACTTTTTATTTTCATACTCATTCAGAATTTATTGCGATTGTTTTTGCTTTCTTTCTGATTCTATTTTTTAAAGTGGTAGCAACAAGCGTTACTTTTAATGCTGGTGGAGTAGGAGGAATATTTGCCCCTTCTTTATTTTTGGGATCAAATTTAGGTTTGATGTTTAGTATTGTAGTAAATAAAATGGGGTGGAATTTATCCTTGTCGAACTTTGCATTAATTGGTATGGCTGGAACAATAGCTGGAATCATTCATGCACCTCTTACAGCAATATTCCTTATTGCAGAAATTACAGGAGGCTACGAGTTATTCTTACCACTTATAATAGTTGCTGCAATATCATATGCTACCGTGAGGTTATTTACATCAAATTCTGTTTATACTAAACAGCTAGCACAAAGAGGAGAGTTGATGACTCATAATGCTGATAAAAACATGTTGTCAATGTTGAGTCTCGATTCAATGATTGAGAAGAATTTTCTTACTGTAAAGGAAGATGCTAGTTTAGGTGATTTGGTTAAAGTTATCTCAAAATCAAGTAGAACAATATATGTTGTTGTTGATGATGATGATATGTTGAAAGGAATTGTGTGGTTGGATCATGTGAAACATATCATGTTTAAACCTAAATTGTATGATACAATTTTTGTGAAAGATCTGATGTATATGCCAACTGAAATTGTTGAAAAAGATATGACAGTTCATCAGGTTGCAGATATGTTTGCGGTATCTAGTCATTATAATTTACCCGTAGTTGATAATGGCAAATATTTAGGTTTTGTATCTCGTGCAACTATCTTTTCCAAATACAGAAAAAAAATGAAGCATTTTGCAAATGATTAAGAATTTAGACTTATGCTTGAATTTTATGTGAGTATTATAGGTTCACTAACTTTGGGCAAATAGGGATATGTTATTTTTGAGCATTAACCGATATTAACCGTTAATAACGACTGTGTATATAAAAAAAATCGCAATATTTTGTCTATTGCACTGTTTGTCTAAAGAGTTAGTTCTTGGATTTGTTTAAAGTTCCAACTTTAAAAACTCACCAGTAAAACTATTCTTGTTTGCTGCGATATCTTCGGGAGTTCCTTCAGCTACTATTGTCCCTCCACGTTTACCACCTTCAGGTCCAAGGTCGATAATCCAGTCGGCAGATTTTATTATATCCATATTGTGTTCAATAATAATCATACTATTACCTCTGTCAATTAGAGAATTTATCACTTCCAGTAGTACGCGAATATCCTCGAAATGCAGACCTGTAGTTGGTTCATCAAGAATATAGAGTGTTTTACCTGTCTCTCTCTTCATAAGCTCTGTTGCGAGTTTTACTCTTTGAGCTTCGCCACCCGAAAGGGTAGTAGATGATTGACCTAAACTAATATATCCTAAACCAACTTGTTGGAGAACTAATAGTTTCTTATATAGCTGTGGAATGTTTTCAAAAAATTCGACGGCAGTATTGATTGTCATATTTAGAACATCAGATACTGATTTTCCTTTGAATCTAACTTCTAAAGTTTCACGATTATATCGTTTACCGCTACATGTTTCGCAGGGCACATAAACGTCAGGTAAAAAGTTCATTTCTATGGTTCTAACTCCTGCACCTTTGCACGTTTCGCAGCGACCACCTGTAACATTAAACGAGAATCTGCCAGGTTTATAACCTCTAATTTTTGATTCAGGTAATGAGGCAAATAAATCGCGGATATCAGTGAAAATTCCAGTGTAAGTTGCAGGATTAGATCTTGGTGTTTTACCAATTGGAGCCTGATTAACTTCAATATATTTGTCGATATTATCCAGACCTTCTATTTTACTAAATTCTAATGGGAATTTATTGGAATTATAGAAATGCCGAGCTAAAACCGGAACAATTGTTTCGTTTAATAATGTCGATTTTCCAGAACCAGAAACACCTGTTACACAGGTTAATATCCCAAGAGGAATTGACACGTCCAGATTTTTTAAATTATTCCCTTGAGCACCTTTTACAATAAGTTTTTTGTCAGTAATTGGACGTCGGTTTGTAGGAACTTTTATTTCTCGTTTACCATTTATATACTGAGAGGTAACAGAATCTGTTCCGTTCATTTTTTCTGGTGTTCCTGCATATACAAGTTTGCCACCTTTGCGGCCTGCTCCAGGACCGATATCAACAACATAATCGGCTTTTTCTATCATATCTTTATCATGCTCAACAACGATAACTGAGTTTCCTCTGTCTCTTAATTCTTTAAGAGATCCAATTAGCTTGTTATTGTCACGTTGATGAAGCCCGATGCTTGGTTCGTCAAGAATATATAGAACATTTACAAGTCGTGATCCAATTTGAGTTGCTAATCTGATTCGTTGCGATTCTCCACCTGACAAACTCTTTGCTGGTCTATTTAAACTTAAATAATCTAACCCTACGTCAAGCAAAAAACCGAGTCTGCTACGCACTTCTTTAATTACTTCTGTTGCAATTGCACGATCTCTCTCCGATAATCCATAGTCGCAATTTTCAAGAAAATTATACAATTGGCGAATGTCCATTGCAGAAAGTTCATGAATGTTTTTTTCTGCAAACTTAAAATGTAAAGACTCCTTTTGTAGTCTGGCACCTTTACATTTAGGACATGTAATGAATTTATTAAAACGTAGAGTTGATTTATTTGAATAAGGATCTTTTTCTTCTTCTTCTTGTTTTGCTTTTATCTGATTAACAATTCCTTCGAAGCTAACAATATAGTTCGATGACTCACCAAGAGGAGTGTTTTTAAGTCTTAATTTTTCGCTACATCCGTATAATAATGCATCCATAGCTTGTTCACTAAGATTTTTTATGGGTGTTTTTAAATCAAATCCAATTTTATCTGCAAGTGCATCGAGAATCCAAAAGTTTAAAGAATTTCTGTATTTACCAATATAACTAATTCCTCCATTATATACAGAAATAGATGTATCAGGAATTATTTTAGAAATATCTATATCTGCAATAACACCTAAGCCGTTACATTTTGGACAAGCTCCTTGAGGAGAGTTAAATGAAAAAGTATGAGGTGCAGGTTCTTTGTATGATATTCCTGTCGTAGGACACATTAAAAATTTGCTAAAATAACGTGGAGTATTGCTGTCTTTTTCTAGAAGCATGATTATCCCTTTGCCAAGAGACATGGCAAGATCGATAGATTTCTTTAACCTTTGTTTATCTGCTGATTTTACAAGAGTTTTATCGACAACCAATTCAATAAAATGAGATTTATACCTGTCTAGTTTCAGATTGTAAACAATTTCCCGCATTTCTCCATCGATACGGGCATTTATAAATCCTTTTCTTCTGTATGATTCGAAAAGTTCTTTGTAGTGTCCTTTTCTGCCATCAACAAGAGGGGAGAGAATATATACTGCTTTTCCTTCAAACTCGTTTAGGATGATATCAATAATTTGCTCGTCTGTGTATCTTATCATTTTCTCACCTGTAGCATGCGAATATGCAGTAGAAGCACGGGCGAACAACAATCTTAAGTAATCGTAAATCTCAGTTATTGTTCCAACTGTAGATCGTGGGTTTTTGACAGTAGTTTTTTGCTCTATAGCAATAACAGGACTTAAACCTGTAATGCCATCAACATCAGGACGTTCCATATTGCCAATAAACTGTCTGGCATAAGCAGAAAAAGTCTCCATATAACGACGTTGACCTTCTGCGTAAATAGTGTCAAATGCCAAAGATGATTTTCCGCTACCGCTTAATCCAGTGATAACACTTAATTTGTGTTGAGGTATGTCTATGTCGATATTTTTAAGATTGTGAACACGAGCTCCGCGAACACTTATTTTGCCATCATTTTTACCCATTCTGTCTTTTATTCTGTATCCTTTGGTATTTCACAATTTCTTACCCCATCAACAGGTATAAGAATTGTATATTCTTTCTTTGAGTTATTAATAAGACTAGTTCCTCTCATCCATGGGTTGAAGTATTTGAGCATTTTGTAGTTTGTTCCATTATCAAAAGCATACTGAACCAAATCATTAATCGTGCTATCAACTATAATCTCTTTAGTTTCAAGTTCAGGATATAGATCTTCTTCTGGAATATTAAATCCGTATTTGTCAGGTTCAGACATAATTACTTTATACGCTAATATTCTGAAAACGTATCTTGCAGTTTCTGCATTGAGTCTAAGATCCCAGTAATTGTCCACACGTTGGAAATCAATATCTCTTTTTAAACCACTCATTCCCATATTATATGATGCAGCAGCTAATGTCCAACTGCCAAAGTAATTATATGCTTCTTTAAGATATTCTGTTGCGGCAACAGCAGACTTCATTAGATTATATCTTTCATCAACAGAACCATTAACTTCTAAATCGTACTCTCTTCCAGTAGTTTTCATAAATTGCCAAAAACCAGCAGCATACGATGGACTTACAACGTTTGCTAATCCACTTTCAGCAACGCATAAATATTTGAAATCATCAGGAACACCGTTTTCTGCTAATATTTTCTCAATTTCAGGGAAATATCTGTGTGCACGTTTCAAATATAGTATTGTTGATGAATGTCTGTATGTGTTTGCTACTAATTCATAATCTAAAGCTTCCTTAACATCAAAATATTCCAGAGGAACTATTTCTTCACAAAAATTTAATTCTTCTGGGATATTTGGCTGAAAAACATTATAAGGGACTATAACAGGTTTTTCTATTACAGTAACAGGCTGTTCTGGTACTGTATCAGAGAAAATAAACAGGTTTGAAAATACAAGTCCGATACCTATACCAACAATAAGTATTGCTGGTATTCTTATTTTTTTTGAAATACTCATTATTTTTGTTTTGTCAGTTTTGTGTTAATATATAGAGACAAGAAAACAGCTACTGGATAAATGGCAAAATACCATAAATTATTGTAATTAAAGTTGTCTTTTATATGAATTAGATACATTGCAATACCTACTCCAATCATATTTAACAGAAATAAAACTACTCCAACCCATTTTACTGATAGTCCAAGATAAAATAAGTGGTGTGTAGTATGATCTCTACCTCCAACAAATGGAGATTGTTTTCTTAAGAGTCTGTTAATTGTTACAGTAGTTGTGTCGGAAAGTGGAACAATAAAAGCACAAGCTACAATAACAATTTGTTTCGAATTGTATCCGTATTCAAAAGCTTCTACAGGAACAGCATTCCAATAGAATACAATCCCAACTAAAGCTAAAATTGCTCCCAGATATTGACTCCCATTATCTCCCATATACATTTTTGCTGGATGCCAGTTGTATATTAGGAAGCTTAATAATGCTGCTGAAGTCGAGATGAATACTAAACTAGTGTAAATTGAAATCTGAGAATCAAACATTATAGAAAACAATGCTGCACCACCAATTATCGAAAAGCTTGTTAGTGAGGTAATAGCATCCATATTATCAAGCATGTTGATAGAATTCATAATTCCAACAACCCAGATAACTGTAATTGCGTAATTGTACCATTCGTATGGAGATATTTTTATGTAAATTCCACTAAAAATAAATATGAAAGCACATAAAAATTGCACAATAAATTTAAAAGATGGAGGAGTATTGATAATATCATCAGCAAGTCCCATGATAAACGAGAGTGTGACAACAATCAAAATACTAATATATTCGCCAGTTTGATATATCTGGTTTTTGAATATAAACATTGCAGCAATAGACAAGCCTAAAAAGATGGCATAAAATCCAATACCGCCAAAAATTGGTTTTGTTTGAGTGCTAAATCTAATAGCAGAATTATTTGCTTTTTTAACAAGAAATTTAAGTGGCCTTTTAATAAAAAAGTTGTTTAAGAAAAGTCCACATACAAATGATAAAACAAAAGTTATTAATATAGTTATCTCCATTATTTTTTACGTTTAAATTTATCTGCAAGCTTTTTGAAAAAGCCTCTTTCATCCTCTACCTCTTCACCATAATATGAATTATGAATTTTTGTTAAATATCCATATCCATAACCGTAAGATGTATATCCATATTGATACCCGTAGCCACTTTTATAGCCATATCCGTATCGTCCCGAACTTCTTTCGATTCCGTTTAGAATAATCGACATGTTTTTGACTTTGCTTCCATCTGTAAATGAGTTTACATTTTCGATAAATGTTTTTGGGCTAATACCAGCTCTCATAACATAAATTGGATTGTCGGCAAGTTGGTAAGTAATTAAAGCATCTGTTACAATACCAACTGGGGGTGTATCAATAATTATTAAATCATACTCCTGCTTAATATCTTTAATCAAATTTTTAAGTCTGTCTCCCAAAATGATTTCTGCAGGATTTGGTGGTAATGGACCACTGGTGATATAGTCCATATTATCAATTTCACTATGTTTAATGCATTCTTTGTAAGAATGTTTATTGATTAAAATTGTACTAACTCCTTTGATGTTGTCAGTAGAAAAGCACTTGTGTAATCTTGGTTTTCTAAGGTCAAAGTCTAAAACGATGACTTTTTTATCCATCATAGCATAAATAGCGCCGATGTTTAACCCTACAAAGGTTTTTCCTTCTCCTGCAATAGTTGATGAAACTGTAATAACTCTACATTTTTCCTCAATTGGATAAAACTCAATATTTGAGCGAATGTTCCTAAACGATTCTGCCATCATCGATTTTGGTCGTTTATGTACAACAACCTGTGATACATCCATATTCAATTTTGCAGTAGGAACACCACCAATAACTGGTAGGTCTGTGTATTCAGAAATGTCAAGTGTCGATAATATTTTATTATATAATAAGTACTTTAGGAGTACAAACATTATTGAGATAAAAAAAGCAATAAGAAGAGACATTAATATTACTCTACTTAAGATAGGATAATCAGGAACTGGAGGTATAGAAGCTTTTTCTAAAATTAAATTGTCGCTAACATAACCTGCCTGAGAAATCATAGTTTCAGCTTTAGTTTTTATCAACTGACTGTAAAAATCTTCGTTAATAGAGTAGAGTCTCATTAAACGTGCATACTCAATCTCATCATAACTAGAATCAACAAAAACCTGGCTCTCTAGTTCGCCTACTTTTTTGGAATATTCAATTTTTTCATCTTTCAATCTTTCGATTGTAGAATTAATAAACTCAACTATAGTTTTCTTTTTTGAATCTATTTGTTCATCGAGAGTGATAATCTTATGATTATTTGCTGTTACATCAAAAAGTAAAACCTCTTTCTTGCTAATTAATTCCTGAAGAGAGTTTATCATGCCAGAAATAAAGTTCTCAGATTGTTGTCCTGATAGCATTGCAAGAATTTCGTATGTTTTTAATTCTGGATCACCTTTAATTTTATCTGTAACTTTCTCAAGAGTCATAATCTCAAAGTCAATATTTAGAAGCTTTGTTTCTAATTCTGACATTTTATTTGAGTAGAGATTAGTTTTGTCAAATAGTATGCTTTCACTATTTGATTTGATATTATTTTGCTGTTTAAAGTCATGAAGGTCTTCTTCTGTAGACGTTAGCTGAACGAATACATTTTCCATTTGCTGGTCAATGTATTTAAGTATATTTGTTGCGCTTTCTTTCTTTTTATTTTCATCAAATTCAATAAACTTTTCAGCTATGGCATTTGTGATTTCAGACGATTTTCGTGCATTATAGTCGTTATATGTAATTAATATTGTCCCAGCATTTTCGTTTAATACCTGAATGTTTAGGTTATTTGCAATGTTTGCTAAAACAGTTTTTGTGTTATTGATTGTAATAAAATATTGAGACTTGTTCCCTTGATTTAATTCAAACTCCATATCCTTTTTAGAAGGAAAATGAACAAATATTTCCATCCCAAAAATTGATTGCCATTCTTCAGGCGAAATTAGATAGTCATAGTCCTGATTTCCAATTGTGTATGAGATGTGACATTTATAATCAATAAATTCAAGATTAACTTTCTGGTCAAGAATAACAGTGTTGTTAATTCTGTATTTAATTTCAAAAGGAGTATTTCCATAAAGCTCGGTAGAAAGGAAAGTCCCCTGACGAAAATAGCTAACATCTAGTGGTAAACTTGATACAACAGTTTTTAGAAATTCGTTTGATCTGACCAATTCAATTACAGGAGCAAGATCAGTTTCCATCATACCTGCATTGATTCCTAGAATTTGGTTAGTTTTGTTTTCGTTTTTTATTTGTAAAACTGTGGTTGTTTTATAAACAGGTCGTGTATATCTGAAATATGCATATCCAACACCAACAGAAACGATGAAAATTATCAATACTAACCAGAAGTTTTTTCTAAATATTGTGAAGAATGTTCTTGGGTCGAACTTTTGATTAAAAATTGGTATTTTGTTTTCCATTTGGTTTAATTGTTAAGAGTGAAAAATAATCCGTAAGCTGTGATTAGTGTTGTTGTTAAAGTAAGGTACGGGGAAATCTCACTCAATACTTTGTTCACGTATCTTGGTCTGCTATCAATGTAAATAATATCGTTTGCTTCGAGGTAAATATTTGTATCTTTTAAGTCACTTAAATTAGCAATATTCCAATAATAAATATCTGGATTTTCGGTTAAATTGCCACGAATGAGCTTTATTTTATATGCTTTGCTATACTGTGTCAATCCACCTGACTGGGCAATTGCTTCAATTAGAGTTAGATTTTCAGTTGGCATTTCAACAATTGATGCAGATGTTCCACTATCCATAAATATCATAACTTTTCTGTTTGTGACTTGTAATAATACAAATGGATCAACATAATAATCACCATACAGATTTTCTAGATATTCTTCTGCTTCTCTAACAGTTTTACCACTTATGTTAACTCTGCCAACTATTGGAAGTTTTATTAAACCATCATATTCAACAGGAAACTCTAAGCCTTGTTGATTTCTGTTATTCATCATATTAGTATTTCCACCAGATTCGTTATTTCCTGTACCAAATAATGATTCCCCGATGTTACTTACAACTCTTACTGCTATTTTATCGTAAGGTTGAATAACATATTCCTTTTTAGAAACTTCGAAATTTGAAATCGGATACTCATCTTCTGTCTGAAACATTTCTGTTGGACGCAATACTTTACAGGAATTTAGAGACAAAATCACTGAAAAGAGTAGGATTAGTATGATATAATTATTTTTCATGTTTGAGTTTATTACAAACTACAAAAATAAAAAATAATTCGGTAGACCATATATATAAAGAGAATATTTAAAGTATGTTGAATTAAACTTTATTTAATAACTCATCATATAAGTCTTTCATGTCTGCTACAAGCCTGCTATAGTGGAACTTACTGCGTACAAACTCCCACCCATGATTAGACATGTCTTTGCGTAATTCATCATTCTCAATCACTTTTAGTAATTTTTCGGTAAAATCATCAATATTATTGTTTTCTGCCAGAAGTGCAGTAGTGCCTTTTAAAACAACATCTTCAATCCCACCAACATTAGTTGTAACAATAGGTGTGTTAGCGGCCTGAGCCTCAATCAATGACACAGGTGTACCTTCGTTAAATGATGTTAATGCAGTAATATCAGAACCTGCAAAAACAGTATCTGCATCTTGTATCCAGGATGTGAAAATTATATCCGCATTCATGTCTTCTTTTTCGGGAGTTGAACATTTTAAGCCTTTAGAACATGCAAGCTCTAAAAGTTCTCTTCGAAGTTCCCCATCACCAACTACTAAAGCTTTAATTTTTCGGTTTGTTTTCTCTTTTGTTTTTGCTATAGCATTTATGAAAAGTGGATGGTTTTTAACAGGGACAAGTCTTCCAACAATCGATATTGCTATTTCGTCATCACCTATAGAGTATTTTTTTCTAAAATCTATACGTTTTTGAGCATAGTTATCCTGAAATCTGTCTAAATCGAAACCCAGAGGAATAACTCTGAATTTATCTGCAGGTGCTATTTTGTGAATGTCGCAAAGTTCGTGTTTTTGAATTTCGCTAATTGCAACAATAGTCGAGCTTTTTGATGCCATATTTTGCTCGATTTTCTTGAAGAGAGCAGTTTTTTGCTTATTAAAGTATGAATGGAAAATGTGACCATGAAAAGTATGAACAATTACCGGGACATTGCTTTTTGCAGCTGCACGTCTGCCAATAAAACCAGCTTTGGAGGCGTGTGTGTGAACAATGTCTGGTTTGTATCGTTTTATTATTTCTTTAATTTTTTGATACGCAATTACGTCGTTATATCCGTTAATCTCGCGCATCATTTCAGGTATTTTAATTGTATGTAAACCAAGTTTATTTACAATGTAATCTGAACATGCTTCATGCTCATCGTTCATCCCACCAACAAGTAATGTCTCATATTCTGGAGCCATATATTTTGATAAATATGCTACGTTGTAAGTCGGTCCCCCCAAGTTAAATCTGTTAATTATTCTTAATACTTTTGGCATAAATTAATCTGTAAAATATTTTCTCCACCAATTCTGAAAAACTACTAATGCCCATATCTTTGCTGCAGAGTCTCCCGGATTATTGCTGTGTAGTTGTTTTTTTAATTGTTTTACTATCTCTATATTAAAAATTCCTTGTTCTTCAATAAACGAATCTTTTAGTAAATCGTTGTCTATTTTTGACCATAATTCATTCTTAAACCAGTCTAAAAGTGGTACTTCAAAGCCATGTTTTGGCCGATGTAATAAATCTTCTGGTAAAAGATGAGTAAAAGTCTCTTTTAGAAATTTCTTTTTTGTTGTCTTGTTAAGTTTGTATGATGCAGGTAGTTTTGTTACGAAATCTACTACCGTGTGATCCAAAAACGGGGTTCTTACTTCCAGACTGTTAGACATTGACATTAAGTCTGCCTTAGTTAGCATGTCGCCTTGTAAAACAAGGTTTAGATCTGTGTATAGAACTGTGTTTATATCTGTGAAATCAAGGCCATTATTGAGATATTCATTTTTCTTAAATGTAAAAAGATTGTTGTCAAAATCTTTTAGTAGAATTTTTGATGAATATTGTTCAGAACCAATGCTTGCCCAGTACCAATATCGTTCTTCTGGACTGAGATTGAAACCAGTAGAAAAACGATTTAATTGTCGAGCCAGATTTGCTGATTTAGAATTTCTGGATTTTGGTGCTATTTTCCATAATGGATTTAATGCAGAAACAAGTTTTTCTTTTGTGCCAGCATAGCTAGCTTTAAAGTGTGCAGCATGTTTGTTATATCCCGAAAATAATTCGTCAGCACCATCACCACTAAGAGCAACGGTTACTTTTTTACGTGTTAACTGGCTTAAAATATTTACAGCTAATGCTGAAGAATCTGCAAAAGGTTCATCCAAATAATCAAGAACAGATTGTAGGTTTTGCAATAAATCATCATTACTAACTTTAAAAACTGTGTGATTTGTATTATATTTTTTTGCTACCAGTTCTGCGTATTCTGTTTCGTCAAAATATTTATTGTCAGAAAATCCAATTGAGAATGTATTTAACTTTTTTGTGTGTTGTGAAGCGAGTGCTGTAATAACAGATGAATCTATTCCACCACTTAAAAAACAACCTAATGGAACATCGGCAATCAAACGTTTTTTTACAGCATTGTCGAGCAATTTAGTTAAATCCTTCTTTGCAGAATCATAGTCAGGAATATTTTTATAATCCCCTGGTTTTGGCATTGAGTAATATCTTTCCTGCTTTATTCCTTCTTTATTTACAATGAGGAATGTTCCAGGATCGAGTTTATGAAAATTCTGTAAAATGCTTTGATTAGTAGGTAGATAGTTTAATTGCAAATAGGTTTTTAAAGAGGAATAATTTATTTCCTTTTTTACACCATAGGGTAAAATTCCTTTTATTTCAGATGCAAATATAAGCTTGTCATCATCTCGATAATAATGTAATGGATTAATCCCTAGTCTGTCTCGTGCTATAATACACTTATTTTCAACTGAGTCATAGAACGAAAAAGCAAAGCAGCCGTTAATCAAATTAATTGCTTTTGTTTTGTATTTAATAAGCAAATACATTAGAACTTCGGTGTCAGATTCTGATTTGAGTTTAATACCATCAGCCAGTAATTCATCCCGATAGTCCTGATAATTATAAAATTCGCCATTAAAAGCAAGAGTGTATCTTCCACTTTGGTCGTGAAATGGTTGTGCTCCTGCATCTGTTGTGTCAATTATTGACAATCGTGTATGTCCCAGACCAATATTATTGTCGATAAACAAACCATTGGCATCAGGACCTCTTGATTTTAATGCTGCGATTGATTTTTCAATGCCGCTTTTGTATTTTTCTGCTTTATCATTAAAGCAATAAACTCCGCTTATCCCACACATAAACTGCGACTATAAATCTTGCATAAACATTGGATCCCAAGGAGGAAGAATAATTGATTTTTGATCGAGAAGTTTTAAGGTTTCTGCGTCAATATACTTTTTATCTACAACAACTCTGAACATATAGTCATTAAACCATTCATCTGTGAAAGTAAGATATCCGTTATGACCGTATGATGATCCCCATGAGTTTTCAAACTGCCATTTGCTTGGTACGTCCTGATCGTCAGTATCAACAGCCATGAGTAACATTGCATGAGACGAACCACTGTCGTATGTTTTGATCCTGTCTGCTTTTGTCATTCCAAACTCTATTCCTAGTAGTGCTTCAAAATCATAGTTGTTGATGTCTAGGGTTCCATCACTTTTATTTAATTGTTTTCCAACATCACAGGAAGCATACATTGCATCATTACCTTTGATACTTGCTAATGCAAACTTTTTAATCTCATCAGAAGGTAAGTTTAGGTATGTCCAGTTTATTCCTTCCAGTACGTTACGGTCATATTTTATCTCGTAAACTTTATAATATTCTCTGGTTGGATCATTCATTAACATTACATAATTATCTGTTGCAAACTCTGGGAACATCTCTTTGAAAAAGCTTTGCGGTGTGTAAGTTTTATACTCTCCAATATCCCCAGAACTGTTTACGAATCTGTAGTCGAATTCAACAGGAGGTTCCCCTAAAAATAAAACTAACATTCTGTAAATTTCAAGAACCATTTCGTATTTCTCATTTTCAATTCTATGAGTAGGAGCTTTCATTTCTTTAAGATTATAAAGTTTTAAGCCGTCTTCGCGTAATTTTCTGGTTAGTAGTCTGTTAAGCCATGCTGTGTTTTCGCTATGGTGAGTCTCTGGCATTACAGATTTTGGAACAACTCCATATTTACTAACAATATTTGCAAATGAATTCCAAACGCCACCATCGCCAACAGGATTTTTGAAAAGCCATTCTACAGTTTTGTCTGTTAATTCTTTATCACTGTTTTGTAAAACAGATTCAAGAAATAAATTGGACTTTTCTAATAAATCCCAGAAATAAAGATAATTGGTTGAAAACTCGAAAGATGAAAGATCTTTATCACTAATTATTTTTGGACGTAGAGAATTTAACCCGGTAAACATCCAGCAGCGACCACTTGATTCCTGATTTGTAATTCCTTTGACATTTACTTTGTATTTAAAGTTGTGTTCTGCTTTTCCTGAAATTTCACGATTTAAAGCAAGTTTTTTAATTTCATTGTTACTAACAGCATTTATAATTCCTTTGTCCTCAACGGACTTCTCGGAATAATCATCTCTAATACTGTTTAAAGTCTTTTCATCCAGATTGCCATTTTGAGCAAATACTGAGCTGCTGGCAGTAAGAAATAGAACTAATAATAAAGAAAGTGAATTTTTCATCATATTGTTTATTGTTAATATTATTAAATTTTCTGTAAAAATATTAAAATCATTCTGACCTTCAATAAATATCTGTTAAAGTTTGTATAATATGTTGAATTATGAAGGAATAATTAGGTATGTGTGTGTTATAGCCGTTATGATAGTAGTTTGTTGGTTGCGCAGATATGCTTACTGTCTCTATGGGTAATTTTATAAAGAATGTTTTCTATATCATCATTATTTATATTTCCAAAGGACTTATCTACAAATGGACAGAATTTCACATTTCCGGCAGGGTCAATATAAATAAATAGTTTTCCTCCAACGCAACCACGCTTGGCCTCCCAAAGGTCTGGAGCATATGCAATAGGAGAGGTTCTGTAATGTTTAGCTTTGTGATTTTTTGTTGTGATAATTTCTAGCTGTTCAAATTCAGAAATACCAAAATTATTATATTCGTTATTCAAATCATGGTGCATTTGTCTGGGAGAGTAACAATTGATAAAATGAGCACCTTTCTTGCCAGCTAGTACAATAAATTTGATAAAATTCTTTTCCTTTAGCAATGTTTTTCCAAAAACACAATCTAATGCAACAAATAAACCTATTTTGTTTGCAGAATTTATTGCACTAATTGCATAATCGAAAGCTTTTTGACTCCCTTTTACAGAATTTATATGCTTGGGGTCAAAAGAATCTAACGAAATCATTACGCCTTTTAGACCTTCATTTTTAAGAATTTGTAATCTTTTTTCTGTTAATTGAAAACCTGTTGAAAGTAACCAAAATCTAGTGCCTGTATGCTTGAATTTTTTTAATATTGTTTGTAAGTCATTCCATCTCATAAGAGGTTCTCCACCTGAAAGATATATGCTTTTAACTCCGTTTGTAATTAAAGCTAAAATAGTGTTTGTTAAAGTGTCAATATTTAGCCTTTCTTCTTTAATATGAAGGTCGGAATTATAGCAATAAGGACATTTAAAAGGGCACTTTGATGTAATACAAACAATTGCAAAAACCAGCTTAGGCTGTTGTTTATGATTTATCCATTTTATATCACTGATAACATAATCAATAAAGTCTATTGAATTAATTGGAGGCATGTCTGGGACAGCAATTATCTCTTTACCTGATTTTACATATCTGTTTGGACTGGTTTTGAAAAGGCATTTGTCGTCTTTAAAATATTGTCGTATTTCTTTTACAGTATTAAAGCCAAATACTTTAAAAGATTTAATGTGTAAACGAATAATAAAAATCAGATCAATCAAATTTTTGCGAAAACCATATATGAATTTTGTATTACTCATTACTTTAAGCTTGTTTCAAAAATAGCATATTCGCTATCTTTTTTGAATTTTTCTCCCGTAATTCTTTCGATATATTTAATTGTCATATTTATACTGTCGAGATTTTCTTCAAAGATAAAACCCCCGACACCATTTTTATATCCTGAGCTTGAAACATTTTTAAGCAGTTGGTTTATTAAAACCATTTCTACTCCTTTTTTTCTATAGTCTGGATCGACAGCAATTTCTGTGAATCTAAAAGTGTTGATAGGTTTTAAGAGTTTATATCGTAAAACATCTAAACTAAATCTATAATTTGCTTTTAATTCACGGTTTTTAGATAACAGGTGATTGAAATCAGGGAACCAGAGTAGAAATCCTACAAGTTTACCTTTGTATTCGGCAAAAATTAGATTTTCATTTTTAATGAGATGTTTAAAAGAATCGAATTGTTCTAAGTCTTCTTTAAAATCTCTATCTGCCCAGTATGGATGTTCTTGAAAGCAAGTGTTGTTAAGTTGTGTGTATGCTTTGATGAATTCTGATAAATTGGACTTGTCCAAATTTTTTATAGAAATGTTTTTATCTGGATTTAATCTTTTGTAAAGTTTGTGAAATTCATCTGATATTTTTGCAGGAAAACGAAAGGATGCGATTTTACGGATAGTCAGTTTTGCAAAATAATCTTTATAATACGACATTGTATAAGGTAAACCAAATGCTGGAATTTTATCGAAGTTGTTTAGTAAAAATCCAGCTCCATAATTTAGGTGTCCATTTAGTCCAAAACAAATCATATTGCATTTTGGAAAATATCTTTTTGCTTCGACAATTATTGCTTCAGATAAATTGTTTAACCCAGGTTTTGCTTCAAAAAATGCGACCTGTATATAATCAGATAGTCTTTGATCATGAATAAATGCAAAACGGCAAACAGGAGTGTTGTCCTGAAAAACAACGAATGGGAGGACTTTTGCATGTGTATGAAAATGTGTCGGGCCTTCAATTATCATTCTTACAGTATCTTCTTCAGAAGCTCTGTAATAAAGATTTTGACTGTAGATGTCGCTCCCTAGTTTATAGAAGATTTTTAAATCGATTTTGCTATGTGCGTATTTGAATATCAAATGAAAATCTCTTTAGCTTTTTCGAATCCAAGAAATGTTGTATGCATAGAAGCGCAATATGCTCCTGCATTTTCAATAATTAGATAATCTCCAATTTCTGCATGTGGTAGATCAATGTCATGGGATAAATAATCTTTAGAGTATGTTGAGCATCCTGAAACTTTGGACTTTATTTTATTCCCTTTTTTTGAGTGTGCATTTTTGTCTAGAACTGTAATTGGATGAGATGATTCTTTTGGATAAAGTAATGGTCGTGGAAACTGAGTTGATGATGCATTTGCTCCAATAAATTGGATGCCGCCTCTGTTTTTTATGTCAGTTACCTCGCATATAAAATATGCACTTGGCCCACCAATCATTCTGCCTGGCTCAAGTATAAGTTTTATGTCTTTATTTCTTGTCAAAGAAAAATTATTCATCATTTCAGTAACAATCTGACCATATTTTTTAAAGTCAAATATGTTTTCGTCTACGTCAATAATGCCAAAACCTCCACCAAAATCTAAATACTCAATGTTTGGAAACTCATTTGCTAGATCAATAAGCGTTTTGTAAAAGCTAATAAAATATTCTATGTCAGTTATATCAGTACCAACATAAATATGAAGACCTTGAATTAGTTTTTTGTCCTTTATGGATTTAATTTCATCAAGATTTAACCCAAGTCTGCTTTTTTCTCCAATAAATACACCGGCTCTGCTCGATTTTGCTTCGTAAGCCTTGTTTTCAATATTACATCTGATGCCAACAGGTTCGTTTGGGAAATTTTGAAACCAGTATTCGAGTTGAGAAACAGAATCAAGGTTCACATAAATATTTTCATCATGGATTTTATGTATGACTTTTTTGCTGATCGAAGATGCTGTAAAGATTATTTCCTTTTCTTTAAACCCAGCTTTTTTAACTTCCTCCAGATGCATAAGAGAATTTACAAAAACATTTAATCCTAATTCTTTGATGGTTTTTAAAAACTCAGGATTACAGTTTGCCATAGTAGCAAAATGAATGCTTGTATTATTATATTTGATGTTTTTTAATTGATCACAGGAGTTTTTTATCAATTCTCTATTATACAGATAAATAGGAGTTTCTAAAGAGTTAATGTATTTATTTATCCAATCTTTTGTTTTTTTATCAAGCATATTGTGTTTTAAATTTCAACTTTATTGAAAAACAAATTTAATAGTTTTAAATTATATCAATAATACGAAAAAAATACGAATCTTTTATGTTAAAATAGTTTTATTCGAGAATTACTTTTAATGATTAAATTTGGTTGTTTGTTAACAAAACTATATTTATTTTGCATTAGTTTTAATGCTTCATGATTATAGAGAAGTGTGTGTTTAAAAAATAAAAATGTTGCACAATAATATAGTAGTGTTAATGCGTTATCAGGTTGTTTAATTGTTGCCAAAACTTATTTTATGAGAAATTATTTTTTGTTTGGGATCCTCATATTCTGTAGTGTTAGTTTATTTTCTCAATCAGTCCGGAATATTTCTGTAACTGGTCGTGTTGTAGATACACTTGGAGAGACTGTTCCTGCTGCAACTATTATGTTGCTAAATCAATCAGATTCTACTTTAGTAAATTACACTACTTCTGACTCGGATGGTAGGTTTATGTTTAAATCTGTGAAGAATAATGGTTATATGTTAAAGATTTCGCATGTTAGTTTTATGCCATTACAAAAACAGATTCCGGTTTATGGTAAAAGCGAATATGATTTTGGTAATATAATTGTAGAACCAATTGCAGAGGTCTTGATGGAGGTTGTAATCAAATCTGCACAAGCGCCTTTATTTATTCATGGTGATACAGTAGAGTATGATGCCAGACTTTTTAAAGTCCCACCAGGAGCAACTGTTGAGGATCTTTTAAAAAGACTACCAGGTATTGATGTTGATGCTGATGGAAATGTGTCAACAATGGGTAAGAATGTACGTCGAATTTATGTTGATGGAAAGACTTTTTTTGGAGATGATCCTAAAAGTGTTACGAAAAATCTTGATGCAGAGGCAATTTCGCGTGTACAGGTTTATGACGATCAGTCAGAACAGGAACGCTTAACAGGAGTCGATGATGGAGCAGAAGATGAAAAAGTTGTAAATCTTGAGCTAAAAGAAGAATACAAAAAAGGATATTTCGGTAAAGCAACTATTGCTGGAGGAACCGATTCCAGATGGGCTGGGAGAGGTAATTTTAATAGATTTACCGAAAAGCAACAATTTTCATTTATTGGATATGCAAATAATATCAATCAAACAGGAGTAAATTGGGACGATTATAGTGAATTTAAAGGGAATAGTGCATATTCTGGTTATGATAATGGCGATTTCGGATTTGGAGGTAGAAATTATCACTATTTTTATGGTGGAGGAATAATAAATTATTTTGATGGTCGTGGATTTACAGAAAATTATGGTGGTGGTGCTAATTATAATTATTTTGATGATAAAGTAAAATTCAATGCCAGTTATCTCTATAATCAAACAGATTTAAATTTTGATGAATATTCACAACGACAAGTATTTTTGGTTGATACAGCATATTATAGATTTGATACGACTATGTACAACGAGTTTCGAAACAATCATAATGTTTCGGCACGTTTAGAATATGAAATAGATTCAAGTAATACTATTATTGTAAAAGCTAATTCAAAGTTTTCAGGACAAAATGAACTTGATGTTGAAGAGCAACTATTTCAAAATATTAACTATATGGATATTAACTTAAATGTTCTGAACAGTTTAGAAGAAATGGACTCTTATCTTACTAATATATTGACTATATACAATCATAAGTTTAAAAAGAAAGGCCGTTCTTTTTCGATTAGTGGTGCCAGTAATATGGGTAATAATAAAACTTTATCAAATACTCGTAATAATAATAATTTCTACAATTCTCTTAACCCAATTTTCGAGCAACTTACTCTGTCTAATTCATTTTTAGATTATATGCTTTTGAAATCAAGTGTTATGTATGTTGAACCTATAACCGAAAAGATTTCTTTTATGGGATTTTATAACTTTAGTTCTAATAATGAAACATCAGAACTTATTACAGAAGATCCTGTTTCCTCAATTATGCCTATTGATAGCTTGAGTTTGTTTTACACAAATGGAGTAATATATAATCGTATAGGAGGTAAGTTAACATATGCATATCAAGGAATAAACTTTGGCTTAGGTGGTGCATATCAGACTATTGGTCTATCTGGGGACTATTCTCGATTTGAAGGGAGTGGGGCATTAGTAGACCCAATACGACAAACTTATTCAAACTTTATCCCACACTTTTCGGCAAGTGCTCAATTGCCAAATAAAATGAGGTTTAGTTTAAATTATAGTTATGATGTAGAAGAACCTTCAATAAGATACTTGCAAACTGTTCCAATTATTAGTAATCCATTATATATATATCAGGGGAATTCAGAATTGCTCCCAGAAAAATCACATAGTGTTAGCGGGCGTATGAGCTATTGGAATCAGGCATCATTTACTAACTTTTCAATTAGTGCATATTATGATCTTTATGATAGTCAAATAGTTTATAGTCAGGAGGTTAATTTTGTTGAAGGTCTTGGGTATCAAACTATTTCCACACCAGAGAATGTAGAAGGGGGATCAAATTTTAGAACTCATTTCTGGTCTAGTATTCCAATTGTAAAAACAATACTAAGCCTGAAGTTAGGCGGAGGATTGAGTTTTAGAGAGGCACCAGTATATATAAATGGTGAAAAAAATCTAACCAATAGTAATAATTATAATGTGAATGCTAGTCTAAATTTAACATTGGGATCAAAACTAAGTTTCAGTCTAGGGACAAGTGGAAGCACAAACTATATAGAATATTCGATTCAAACAGATCAGAACCAAAATGTGCTGAGATATGGAGGTAATGCTGGATTGAAATGGCAAGTTGCAGAAAAAACTTTTATAGAAGGAAATTATGTCTTGACAAATTATAAAAATGAAACATTTGATTTTGATAATAATGTTAACTTACTTAATGTCTCTGTCAGACAGTTGTTGGGAGAGAAGAATAAATTTGAAATTAGATTGGCAGCATTTGATTTACTAAATCAAAAACAGTATATCACTCAATATGCACATCAAAATTATATTCTGACGACCTCAGCACCAACTTTAGCAAGGTACTTTATGTTAAGTGTATCGTACAATATTAAAGGATTTGAGGCGAAAATCAAGAAAAATAGGTATTAAAAAATACAAAGTATGGCTAAAAAACAAATAATCTTTCTGTTATTAAGTGTAATTTCTTTTTCGACAATACTTAATGCTCAAGTTGACTATAAGGTGATTTATAAAGTTAAGCATGACTGGGTAAAAAAAATGAAGCATGTAGACTATATGAGTGATGCAGCAAAAGCGAAAAACGAATATATGTGGGGAGCAAGAGCGCAATATGAATCTGAAGCTGTTTTATATTTTAATGAAAACTGTTCTAGATACGAAGAGGTTTCAGATCAATCGGAGTGGGCATCACAAGGATATTCGTATCGTGAGGATGAGTATTATATTTTTCGTGACCTAAAACAAAATAGGTCTTATGATGTTATGCGGGTTTTAAATAAACTTTATCTTGTTGATGACACTTTGGCTGTGAGAAACTGGAAAATTCTTAATGATATTCGAGAAATTGCAGGACATATTTGTATGAGTGCAAGATTCGATGATGAATTAAAGGGTAATACTGTAATTGCATGGTTTGCATTGGATTTGCCTTATGAGATTGGGCCTGAGAGGTATGGTGGTTTACCAGGAATGATACTCGAAATTAATATTAATGATGGCGCAAAGGTGTTAACTGCTGATACAATTGTTGAGCTTGAAGATTATTCAATAGAAAAGCCTATTCATAAAAAACGAGTCAAGATAATTACAGAAGCTGAATTTCAAGCCGTAGAAGAGAAACATATAAACCAAAAGAAGAAAGCTGAACAGCCTTATTTTTATGGATTAAGATATTAAAGCCTTTTCTATCAATCAACAATAATACGTGGTATATTTTCAGGTAACCTTGCTAAAACCTGATAATTTAGATTGTTACTCATTTCGCTGAATGAGGCTACCGTAATTTTATTTTTATTGTAGTTTCCTATTAGAATTACTTCATCTCCGGATTTTACATTTTTTATATCAGTGATATTTGCCGTAATGGTGTTCATTGTAACAACTCCTAAAACATCAGCTCTTTTACCTTGTATAAGAACGTGTCCTCTGTTGCTTAGTGAACGACTGTATCCATTGTTGTAGCCTACAGGAATGATTGCAACTTTCATGTTTTTGGGAGCTTGAAAACTATTCCCATATCCAATGAATTCTCCTTTTGAAACTTCTTTTATAGACATAACTTCTGTTTTCCAGCTTATTACTCTTTTTAAACTAGATTCTTTATCACCATATTTATTATTTCTGGTGATAAGAACTTCCTGAGTTGGCCAGAAACCATATTGTGCAATTCCAATTCTGACCATATTAAATCTAGTGCCTGGATAAAGTAGACTAGCTGAAGAGCTAGCAGTGTGCAAATATTTTGGCTTAATGCCTTGATCAATAAATTGTTTGTAGAATTTATTAAAGAGAGTTAATTGATTTTGAATTCTTACATAATTTGAAATGCTTTCAGCGCCAGCAAAATGAGTACATATTCCACATACTTCAATATTATTTAAGTTTTCTAGAATTAGGGATATTGTTTTTTGAAAATCTTCTGCTTCTAAGCCTGTTCTGTTAAATCCTGTTTCAAGTTCAATGTGTATTTTAGCTTTCTTATCCAGCTGTTTTGCTATTTCTATTGCTTCATTAAGTCCCTCGTAACTAAATATATAAAATTCTATATGGTTTCTAATTACCCAATAAAAATCTTCGGAAGCAATGTATCCAAAAATCATTATATCAGATTTTGCAGATGTAAATTTAAATGCTAATTGTGCTTCAAATGCTGAGAAAACTGAAAAATGATTTATTCCTGATGATTCCGCAAGTTTAATAATAGTTTCGTAGCCATGACCATAAGCATTGCCTTTAATAACTGAACTTATTTTTACTTCTTTACCAATAGTTTTTTTTAAAAATCTAATATTGCTCTTGTATGCTTTTTTACTTATTTCTAAGTAAGAAGTATTATTCATCATAGGCTTGAAAATTCTTATAAATGGTATAAAAAATATTTATTGCAGTCTCAGTTATTTCATCAGGATAATCAAAATTTTCGTTATGAAGTTGAGGGTGATTGACACCAGAACCAATTCCAAATATTGCAGCTTTACTATTTATTGTAAAATGGCCGAAATCTTCACTCCATCGAAATGCTTCTTTTAAATCAATTATTTCTGTTTTATTTTCTATTGCGGCATTTTTGATAATTTCTACACACTTAGAATTATTGATGCTGGCAGGAAATTCTTCGGTAAATTTTATGCTGTTTTTAATGTTATAACTTTTACATATTTCATTAGTTTTAGCTAAAACAAGCGCTTTGAGTTTTTTTAAGTCTTGGTTTTGATATGCCCTGATAGTTAGTATGATAACAGCTTCTCCAGGACATGTTCCAAATGCTTGTTCCCCTAATTTTGCATGAATAATTGTGAGTAATACAAAATCAGTGAAAATATTTTCTGATTTAATCAAATTTAGTTGTTTTATTAATTCAGACATGCATAAATCAGGATTGTTGCCATCTTCTGGATATGCAGCATGAGACGAAAGTCCTTTTAAATTAATAATTATGCCTGTAGATGCAGAGGCGAATGCATCATTTTTAATTATCAGAGAATTCTGTTTAAATCCAGGAAGATTGTGAAAAGCAAATGCATAATCAGGGTTTATTTGATTAAAATTTTTATCATTTATTACTTTTCGTGCTCCCTGACCAGTTTCTTCAGCAGGTTGAAAAAGCAAAACTGTTTTTCCTCTGACCGGAGGGTTCTTGTCAATTAATTTTGTGAGTCCACAGAGGACAGCAGTGTGACCATCATGTCCGCATAGGTGGGCAATACCACTGTTTTTCGATATATGGTCAATCTGGGGATTGTATTCGTTTATTGGAAGGGCATCAATGTCAGCTCGAAATAATAAAACAGGTCCTTTATTTCCTGAATCATAGATGTATGCGAGCCCATTGCCACCTAAATTATTAATGATTTTACTGGGATTAGTTTCTGTAAGATATTTAGTTATTCTTTTTGAAGTTTGAATTTCATTACCAGATAATTCAGGATAGCTATGAAGGTCTTTACGAAATAATTTAAGACTATCTAAAAGGCTTAACTTGTCTTTTCTATGCATATTTTGCAAATTAATGAAAATAAGTATGCTGTCAAAGTAAAATGTTTGATATTTAAAAAATAAATAACAGTTAATGGAAATGATTTACTCAATAATTCCATCTTTTATAGTGAATAATCGATCGGTAAGTTTTGCATGCTCTTCGTTGTGAGTTACAATTATAAATGTTTGTTCGAAATCTTTTCTTAATTCAAAAATAATATTGTATAAATCTTTTGCATTTTTTGAATCCAGATTTCCTGATGGTTCATCAGCTAAAATTATTGATGGGTTGTTAATTAGTGCACGAGCAATTGCAATTCTTTGCTTTTCTCCACCAGAAAGTTCATTAGGTTTATGGTCTTTACGATTTTCAATGTTGAGTGCTTTTAGTAACTCTATAGCACGTTTATGAATATCGTTTTTATTCTTTTTTGCAATTAATCCTGGAATACAAACATTTTCTAGTGCAGTAAATTCAGGTAATAGATGATGAAATTGAAAAACAAATCCTATATGTTGATTTCTGAATCTTGCAAGATCTTTTTCATTAAGATTAACAGTATTTACCTCGTCAATCAGAACTCTGCCTTTATCAGGTTTTAATAAAGTTCCAATAATCTGTAAAAGTGTTGTTTTTCCGGCACCACTAGCACCCAAAATCGAAACAATCTCTGATTTTGCAACACTTAGGTTAATTCCTTTTAGCACATCTAGACTTCCATATGACTTATATATGTCTTCAACTAGTATCATAAGCTGTAATTTTTGTAAAGTTAATTTTTGAAAATTAAAATCATGTAAATAAGTTAATAAAAAAGAAAAAAAATATTCAAAAAATGAATTATACTTTTGATTATCAGTGTCTTGATTTGAACAAAAGATACTAACTAATTCTTAATAACTTGTGTGGATAAAAAACATTGATGTTTTATTCAAAAATGTGATGAAAATCTATTTTGAAATAGTAATTTTGATTCCCCCTAAAAAAGAAAATAAATGGCAGATACAGGTAAGAAATATTCAAAGAAAAAATCAGATGCATTAGATAGTCTTAACGCAGTTTTTGGTAAGGTTCCACCACAAGAACCAGACTTGGAAAAAGCTGTTCTTGGAGCTCTTTTGATTCAGACAGAGGCAATTTTTAATGTAATGGATGTTCTTAGAGCTGATAGTTTTTATGATCCTGCTCATCAGGCTATTTATCAATCAATTCTTGACCTAGGAACTGCTCATAAGCCTGTGGATATTATGACAGTTGCTCATGATCTAAAGGCTAAAGATAAACTTGATATTGTTGGTGGTGAGGTCTATTTGGCTGAGCTTACCGATAGGTTGGCTACAGCATCTCACCTTGAGTTTCATGCGAGAATTGTTCATCAAAAATTTGTGCAAAGAGAGCTAATAAAAGCTTCTGCCGAAATTCAAAAACGTTCTTACGAAGTTGGTGAAGATGTTGAAGAGCTTATAAATTTTGCTGAAGGTGAAATTTTTAAAATTTCAGAAGGAAATATAAAAAGCGAAACTCAAAAAATTAATACTATCGTTGCCGAGGCAATGGATGCAATTACTGAGGCAGCAAAAAATAAAGATCAGTTACTTGGAACTCCAAGTGGATTTACACCACTGGATAGAATTACCTCAGGTTGGCAACCATCCGATTTAGTTATTGTAGCTGCTCGACCATCAATGGGTAAGACAGCTTTTGTACTTTCAATGGCACGAAATATGGCAGTTGATTATCAAAAACCTGTTGCTGTATTCTCTCTTGAGATGGCTTCGCTTCAGCTTGTAAACAGACTTATTTCTGCTGAGGTTGAAATTGGTGGTGATAAAATCAGACGTGGTGACTTAAAAGATTACGAGTGGGCACAATTAGAATCAAGAGTAAAAAATCTTGAAACAGCTCCACTCTATATTGACGATACTCCGGCGATTTCTGTTTTTGAATTAAGAGCTAAATGTAGACGACTTGCAAGATCTAAAGAAGGTATTAGTGCGATTATTATTGACTACTTACAGCTTATGACAGCAGGTGTCGATATGAAAGGGAATCGTGAGCAGGAAGTATCAACAATTTCGAGATCATTAAAAGCTATTGCGAAAGAATTAAATGTGCCAATTCTTGCTCTTTCTCAGTTAAATCGTTCTGTAGAGGCTCGTTCCGGCGATAAAAGACCTCAGCTTTCCGACCTTCGTGAATCTGGTGCGATTGAGCAGGATGCTGATATGGTATTGTTTATTCACCGTCCCGAATATTATGGTATTACTACCGACTCCGAAGGACAGTCATTGTTGGGAATGGCAGAAATTATCATTGCAAAACATCGTAATGGTGCAGTTGGTTCTGTAATGCTTAAATTTAAAAAGGAATTTGCGAAGTTTATGGATTTACCTGATTCATTGGATGGTTTTGATTCAGATGAGGCTGTTACATTTGGGTCAAAAATGAATGATAATCTGGCATCTGATACAAATGATGATATTCCTGTAAATAGTGGTTTTGAAAATGAAGGGGGAGATGCTCCGTTTTAATTAAATACCGTTTCTCCAAATTGTATTTTCTGATTTATTTCAAAATTGATATCCTTTAGGCAATCTTTTTCAAGAAGTAATATTACCGTTGAACCAAATTCAAAATAACCAACTTCCTCGCCTTTCGTTATTTTTAAAGGTGTATCGTATTCAAATATGTTAGGACTGGCTTTTCTGTTATTGGTTTGGATATCGGGGTCGAAACTAAGTTTTGTCTTTCCAACCATTAGTGCTCCAACTAAGATGAACGAAAATTTACCATATGCAGATTCTCCATTAATTACAATACGTTCGTTTCGACAATATAGTTCCTGAGTTTTCCTTATGGTTTTCTCTCTTACAGATTTTAATGTTCCTGGAATGTTTAGAATTTGGGTGATTTTCATGTCAAAAGGTGCATGAACTCTATGGTAATTTGCCGGTGAAAGATAAAATACTGCAAATGAGTTAAAGTTTGTATGCTTATTTTTTATCAATTCTGATACTGAGAAAAATTTCTGTTTAACAAATATCTTACGTTCATTGGTGACAGCACCGAAGTCATAAATGTTTCCATCATTTGGAGATACAATTCCTGAGCCAATGGGGCGTAATTCTGGTTTTATATGTCGAGTAAAAAAATCATTAAATGATTTAAAACCATCATTAGGAATAATGTATTCTTTTATCTGAATTCTGTATCTCTTTGAAAAGATTTTGATGATTAATTTTACAAACCACTTTGGTCTTTTTGCATTAGATATTTTGCCAGCTATTCTTGAATAGGAGTTTAATAGTGTTTGTTTATTATGAACAATCTCTGGCATTAAATTATTTATTGTTATAAAAATTCATTGTTCGCTCAATTCCAAGTTGAGGAAACTTTTCGATTGCTTCGGCAGCAAGAGCTATTCTCTCCGAAAGTGTTTTTTTCTCGGCATCTTCCCACTCTCCAAGAACATAATTTACTTGTTTTCCTTGCCCAAATTCATTACCGATGCCAAATCTTAATCTGTTATATTTTGTTGTCCCAATTATTTGTTCGATGTTGGTTAGACCATTATGTCCACCATTACCGCCTTTTGATTTTATTCTGATAGTACCAAATGGTAGTGCCAGATCATCAACTACAATCATCATTTTTTCTATTGGGATTTTTTCTTTTTGAAGATAATAGTTTACAGCTTTCCCACTAAGGTTCATAAAAGTTGAGGGTTTTATTAGAATAAATGTTTTTCCTCTTGTTTTATATTCTGCTCTAAAACCATATCTCTTATCGATAAAAGAAATGCCGGATTTCTCTGCGAGAAAATCCAGCACTCTAAAACCAATATTGTGTCGGGTGTTGTAGTATTCTACACCCGGATTACCCAATCCTACGATTAAATACTTCATAGTTAAGGGTCATAATATTATTCAGCTGAGTCAGTACTTTCAGTACTTTCAGCACTTTCAGCACCTTCTTCGCCTTCTTCACCTTCTTCTTCAGCAGCAGCACCACGAGCAGAAGCAACCATAACAACTACGTTTGATTGAGGATCAATAAACTCAATAGTTTCTGATTTTAAGTCTCTTACTCTAATACCATCACCAATGTTAAGTTCAGAAATATCAATAGCAAATGTGTCAGGAATATTATCCATAATTGCTTTTACTGTAATCTTTCTATTATTGATTTTTAACTTACCACCAGCTTTAACACCAGGAGAGTTACCTTCAATTACAACAGGAATTTGAATTTTGATAGGTTTTTTCTCATTAACTTCATAGAAATCAATGTGTAAAATCTGATCTGATACTGGGTGGAATTGAATTTCTTTAATAGTTGTTGGTTTAACTTTACCATCAATATTAATGTCAGCAATCATTACCTCAGGTGTGTAAATAAGATTTCTTACAGCGCTTTGTGATGTGTGAAAATGAATTACTTCATCTCTACCATACATAACACATGGAATGTTGTCTTCTCTTCTAATTTTTTTTGTAGCTTTTTTACCTAAATCTGTACGTAAAGTTGCTTTTACTTCAAAATGTTTCATTTCAATATTTTTATTGTGCTACTAAGTTCCGACACTTCGGAACCCCATCACACATTTGACAATAGGGATGCAAAAATACTACTTATAATATTATTTGCCAAATTTTTTAAATATCATGAAGAAAATTCGTGGAATAGAAAAAAAATAAATTATATTTACAGCAATATTTGCATGTTAAAAAGTTGAAAGAATTCTATAACCGAAATGATTGCTAAGAAAAATATTCAATTCGATTTTGATATTAAGGGCAGTGTCTTATTTAAAAGACACTTTGGTGATGTTTCTTTTGATGCTATTACAGAAGCTTGGGATTGGGCATTTGAGAATAAGATTGTTCCAGAGGGAACAAATAGATATTTGCTTGATTATAGGGATGCGTTGATTCTTGACATAGCAAAATCATCAGAGTTGATAGTTGGGTATTATCGTTTGCATATAGATAGGTTCAAAGGCTCTAAGGTTGCGATCGTTTCTACCAATCCTAAAAATGTTGCATTATCAATGTTAATGTGTCGTGTAGATGATGGGTATACTGTAAAACCATTCTCTACAATTGAAATGGCTTTAGAATGGTTAAGTGAATAATCTTTCTAACAGGAAAAATGCTATTTTTGCCCTAAAAACGCATGGAATTTACAATTAGGTTAGCTGAGGAAAAAGATTTCCCACAAATTTTATCTTATATTAAAGAGCTTGCATTATTCGAGAAAGCTCCTGAGAAAGTATTAAATACTGTGGAATACATGAAAGAAGATAAGGATCTTTTTGGTTGTTATGTTGCAGAAAGTAACGAAGGAGAGATCGTAGGAATGGCATTATATTTTTTCGCGTATTTTACTTGGGTTGGGAAGTCGCTTTATCTTGATGATTTATATGTTAAGCCTGAGTGTCGTGGCTTAGGTATTGGTTCAGCTTTGTTAGAGAAAATATTTAAATTAGCAAAAGATGAAAATTGTCGCAGATTAAGATGGCAGGTAATAAACTGGAACCAAGAAGCAATCGATTTATACAATAAAGTTGGTGCTACAATTGATAATGAATGGAGTAATTGTGATTTTGATTATGAGCAAATAAAAGGATTTTGATTTAAAATTTGTCGAAAAACAAAGTGGCAATAATAAATCCTCCAAATGCAATTACCAATACACCAGCAATTCGGTTAATTAGTAAGAGCCTGCGTAGTCTGAATTTATCTTTAAAAATACTTACAACACTTGATAGGGTAAACCACCATGTGGAGGCTCCAAGTAGAATTCCAAAGATTAATATCAAAACAGAATGTTTTGGAGTATCAGGGTCAAGAACATGGAAGCCAGCAAATACAGCAGCAAATACAAAAACTGTAATCGGATTTGATATTGTTAAAGCAAAAATTGAGATAAAGTCTCCAAAAAGACCTTTCCTTTTCTTTTTTAATTGATTTCGCAATTGAACAGCCGGATTTGTAGTAATTAATTTATATCCTAAAAAGAAAAGTACAATACTTCCAATAATTCTTAAAATTAGCTGGTACTCGGTAAGATAATCTATTACAATGCTGACAGAAAAACCAGCAACAATTGCATAAAATCCATCTGCAGCAGCAGCTCCAAGTCCACTGATAAAGCCAGACTTGCGACCTTTGTTTAGTGTGCGTTGAATGCATAATACACCAATTGGTCCCAGAGGGATTGAAGCTGAAAGCCCAATTATTATACCTTTCCAAAGTAAGTCTAAAAACATTTTGCAAATTAAGTAAATTGTTACGAGATAATTTAAAAAAACTTCTTATTTTCGAGTTTTATACAATAATTATGCAAGATAAATTGTCAGATATAGAATTATTCGAGTATTTAGAAAATAAATACGATAAATTCGCTTCTCTGGATTTTATAGAAAATGATCCGATTTCAATTCCTCATAAATTTTCTGTTAAAGAAGATATTGAAATTAGTGCTTTGATATCGTCAACTATTGCTTGGGGACAAAGGAAGTCGATAATAAAAAATGCAAATAAATTTGTTGAGCTCATGGATAATTCACCATATGAGTTTGTTATGAATCATGAGAAATCAGACCTCAAGCGCTTCGAAAAAGCAGTTCACCGTACATTTAATGGTGATGATTTAGTGTTTTTTATTATATCTCTCCGGAATTTATATCAGAAGTATAATTCTCTTGAAGATGTTTTTTGTAATGGTGATAGTTTATTTGATGGTCTTGTATATTTCTACAAAGAGTTTTTTTCGATTCCACATCTAGACAGGACAAGAAGACATGTTGCAAATGTAGAAAAGGGCTCTGCAGCTAAAAGAATGAACATGTACCTTAGGTGGATGGTTCGTGATGATGGGAGAGGTGTGGATTTTGGTATTTGGAAAACAATAAAACCTGCCGAATTATTTATCCCATTAGATGTTCATAGTGGGAGAATTGCTCGAATGTTAGGGCTTCTGCAACGCAAACAGAACGACTGGAAAGCTGTAGATGAGTTAACAAAAAAATTAACAGATTTTGATCCAAATGATCCGATAAAATATGATTTCGCTTTGTTTGGTGTTGGAGTAAATGAAGATTTTTAATTATGGCTGGTGAATTTAGGTTTAAACAATTTAAAATAAGACATTCTGATGATGTGATGAAAGTTGGAACTGATGGTGTCTTATTAGGTGCTTATGTAAATCCGTTAAATTCTAAGAATATTCTGGATATTGGAACAGGAACAGGTTTAATTGCTCTTATGCTTGCTCAGAAGACAAATGCTAATATTACGGCTGTAGATATCAATTCCCAGGCAAAAGATATTGCTTTGGAAAATTTTAAACTGTCACCATGGATAGATCAATTAGATGTGAAAATTACAAATCTAAAAGATTATAAACCTGAGCAAAAATTTGACCTTATTGTTTCAAATCCACCATTTTTTTCTACAGATGTTAAAGCTCCAAATAAAAATCGTGCAGTTGCAAGACATACAATTGAATTATTACCAATAGATATTATTGAATTTTGTAAAGAAAACCTTAGTATAGATGGTAAGTGTTATGTGATTTATCCTGTTTATGTTGCAGATGAATTTATGAAATTAGCAAATGAATTGGGTATGTATTCAAAAGTAGTGTTAAACGTTAAATCAAATTATAAATCAGATATTATTCGTCAGATTGTATGTTTAAAACTGTATGATTTTGAGACTAAAGAAGAAATAATCTGTATTGAAAAAGAAAAACGGCACGATTATACACCTGAGTATAAAATACTGACTGGAGATTATTATTTAAATTTCTAAATTTGCTAAAAACTGCCAAGTTTTACAGATATGTACACTCCTGGCGATGAAAATGATTGGGCTGTATAGTATTCTGGTGGAGTGGGAAAGAAGCTATAATGATATTCCAGTCCGGCAGAGAACATGAGTATTTCGCTTGCAGCATATTCAACACCAAAAGAAGGACATACCCCAAACAACATTCCGTTATCGATTTGAGTCCAGTTTGTATTTATCAAGCGAGTATTTCCAATACTAAGTTTCATGTCTGCAATTAAATGCCATTGTTTGTCTTTTAGGAAAGGATACCCTACCCATATTCCACCGTAACTGCATCCAAGTTTGTAGCTAATGTCTGTAGTGTCTTTTTTACTAAAAGAGTTTGTCAGACCATTAAAAAATACCCCTAATCTTAAATCGTTTATCATAAAACCGCCTCCACCTCCACTAAAAATTGCCAGATTGCCATCAAGAGTTCTAAAGCTCATCATTAAAGCACCATAACCACCATTGTCATCGGTGTAATCTCTTTCGTCTACTTGAGCAAAAGTAGATATCAAAATACTAAGTAAAATTGTTATTATGACAGTTTTTTTCATCGATTTTAGATAAGCAATACTTAATAATAATGTAAAAATACGCCTTTTTTTGGAAAACGAAAATAAATATTAAACTTACTAGTCATAGGATGACTGGCGCAATAGTTATTATTTTGCAAACTTCCCAACATAGAACTTACCCTCAGCCCAAATATTTACGGTATAAATACCGGCTGGCAATTGCGAAACATCCATTTCGATGCCTGTTTGGGTATTAGTCAGGGTGTGACTTTGAGTCACGCCCTGACTACCAATATTAACCCACAAACAACCTTTTGCATCGTAAATTTTTATTTTTGCAGCATTTGTTTGTTCGGCAAGTGTAAATGTAATTTTTTCGCTTGCTGGATTAGGATAAATTTCTGCATTTAGAGCATTTATTGTATGCCTGATATCAGTTGTTCCACAGCCCTCTTCCAGGCAACCCATAGAATCTACTTTTATTACAAGACCTTGCTGTGTGCCAGAAGGAAATATTGTGCTTGGACTACAAAAATACTCTCCTCCCATAATAAAACCACCATCTTCTGTAGGGGTTATGCCGTATATTTTTGTATATGTCGCCTGAGCATCATCATCAGGAAAACATTCGTACTCTCTGTACCATTCCGCAATTCCTAAGGGGTTTATTTTTATTAAAAAAGAAGGACTAGCTACACTCCATTTTTCACCTGTCAGATATACGTTACCGTTTTCATCCTGATACATATCATTAATAAAATATGAAGTAGAAATAATATCATCAATATCAGATGAAGCTTTTTTCTTTCCATAAATAAAACCATTGTCTGTCATACGGGCAAGCCACAAATTACTATTTGGATTAGGTGCATCCGCCAAAAACGGGTCGCTCCATGCTATTAAATAATTGCCGTCAGGCATTAAAGCTGCAAATGGATGAAATGTTATAGTATCTGTGTTTGTTGTATAAGAACGCCAAAGTTCATTACCTTCATTATCTAAACGTAAAAAACAGCTCCGTTGAATATCGGCATGGTAAGCATCTGTAGAACCAACCTCGTCCTGACAACTCATTAAAAAACCTCCGTCGGGAAGTTTTAATAACTGGTAAGGTCTTAGCATACGCCTGATTGCATTGGGTGTAAAAGAATATTTTTTTACAGATAAGGTATCTCCAACAGAATCGGTAAAATATATGATGGGAAAATAATTACTGTTTTCATATCTATAATTACCTGTTATTATAAGTCCTGCTTCTATCGAATCCAAAAGATAGTTTAGTCCCTCTTCATTAATACAGTGTGTATAGGTTAATATTGTATCCATTTCTCTTTGGCTAAAGTCATAAAACAATAATGAAGGAGCTACTGTATAATCTTTAAAGTAACTTACCAATGCTTCTGAAAATATAACTTTATCTCCTGTAAATAAGTAATTTCTGCTAACTCTTCCTGTCATTCCATCGCTTGTGTCATTTAAGTAAGCAAATGAATCTAAAAGTGTACCATCAAAAGAAATAATATTAAACTGTAGTAAATGGGAACTGGTAGTAGGATGCCCTTTTAAGCCTCTTGCTATATAATTATCCTCAGCAATATGAATCCCTCCAATACACCATCCATCATACAAGTTATAAAACCTTTCCTGTGCATAAGAATATATGCACAGGAAAGAAAAAGATATCACTATTATTAATTTATTCATTATTTAACTATTACGGCATTTGTAGAATATTTTATTTTCCCATTAATCTTAAGTACAAAAATGTAAGTCCCCTCATTTAATTTACCCATACTCATAAGTTTGTTATCTACATTATACATTAATTTATTGCTTTTTACAACTTTTCCATTAACATCGAGTACGTCTAAGGTAATAATTCCTGTTGATTCTTCCAATTTATAGTCTATATAAATATATTCTGATGCAGGATTTGGATAAATTTTAAAATACTCATCCTTATTTTCTAAATCATGTTTAATATTTTTATTATTAATTAATGGTTCAGGCATAAATACAGGCTCATTATATTCAATGATATTATTAAATACTAATAAACCTCTTGCATAAGAACCGGCAGTCCCTCCATCTGATTCAATATTTAACAGGATATTAATACTTTCGCTGCTTAAATTGTCTGGTTTTACAGTATCAAGCAAAGTATAAAGCTCACTTAAATTATCCATTTCGTTTTGTTGCTGTTGGTCAATGCAGTTCATATTATCTATAACGCTTTTTGCCTGTAAATAGTTGCCCTTAGAAGCATAATAGCCTGCAAGTCTTACCGATGCTGATGTTCCCTCCTGTACAGAAAGAAGCTCTTCAATATCTGTATCGTTGTAAGATTCAGGATTTCGCATATAATGTCGCATCATTTTAGAACTGTTTTCAGAATATTCTCTTTGTAAAGACGATTTTTGCATTTCGAGATACTCTTTTGGCGAAATACCTGTTATGCCTGCTTCTATTTGTTCTATCATATAGGTAGGAAGTTCATCGATTCTTTCGTCAAGCAATTGTTTTATCTCTGCACTTTTTGCTGCCTGAGGATTTGCAACAAGAACATCGCGTACCATAGGTGCTGTTAATCCATCCTCCTTTTTAGCTATTTCTTTAAGTGATTCGTCGCTTAGATAAGGCGATTTATCCATAAGTTCAAGATAAGTTTGCCATGCAGTATTATCGTTGGCAAGAACAATTTCGGCAACAGTAAGAGTAGTGTTTCCACCGTCGACAAGCATATTTAAGGTACTGTCTATACTGCCAATCTCTGTATTTACCGACCTTAGCAATGTTATACCGGGGTCTCCGCCACTACCTGTTGTATCTATTGTATTATCCGGACAATCTTCAGGCCCATAGATTTGACTTGTTTCAACTCTAATCGCATTATACACCGAATCCGGGTAAAGGTTTGAGCTTGTAGCAACATCGTGATGATAGTAATTAAAATAGTTTGCATAATTTGAGAGATTAGCATAATCGCTTCCAAATTGATTGAACCAGTTTCCGGATGGCTCTAACATGCTTCCCTGATGTTCTGCTATTCCAATTTGTGTTCCCGGGGGATATGGGTTAGAAAGGTTATTGGTTACAAAAATATCGTGTTTGCCGAACAGAAAATGATTACATGGAATTTGTAAGCCCATAATTGGCTGGCTAATGTTTCTATTAATTCCAATAGCTTCTACACCGTTAGCAAGGTAAGCAAAATTATTCCTATATATTTTTTCGTTGTTGTAAAAGCAGTCGTTAGCAACTATACCTGTAATTATTGGCTCTTGACCACTATCTCCCACAATGTTATTATTTTCTACCCAAAAGTCGTGGCAATTGTCAAAATATATACCATAAGGATATGTTGTAGCACATGTAGTATCAGCTACATCATACGACTGAACGACATTTATTAATATTTCTGCTGCATGAGTGTTTGACATATAAATACCATAATGGGTATTTATTATTCTGTTCGTTTTAATATCTACTGGCAAGTAAAGAGAATTTACAGCTTTAATACCATATCCCATACTTTTCATAATATTGCCATTTGCACTAAATCCGGCACTGTAAGCTGATATCCCGGTACGATTTCCATAATAGAATTCATCTCCATTTTCCCCATAATCATGAAAATAACAACTATCAATATAAACAGATTTTAAATAATGTAATTTAATATTTGGCACACAAGTATTGGTGTGTCTTTCTTCATCAGTAATAAAGTTACAGTACTCAAATTTTGACTGATTATGGTTTGTTATAGAAAGGTAATATGTTGAAAAAACATGCGGATGTAGATAGATATCACATTTATTGTTTACAAAATCGGAATTATCAGCAAATATTAAGGAATAAGAATCACCGTCGATAGCACATTCAGCATTAGAAATAACAGAATTGTTAACTCCAATAAACGACCTTCCCAAAGGCAGGGTATCGTTTGGGTCGAGGTTTGCTTTGGATTTAATTCCTATCCAGTCCTGCTCACATGCAGAGGTAAAGATTGCGCCCTTAAGGTGTAATGAAGAGCTTATTTCTGCCTGTATATACACATTAGGAGTGCAATGAAATTCTCCTGACATTGTAAGAGTATTAAAAGGGTTTACTACTATTGGGTGTGTTAAAACACATCCGTAAATTGTGGTATCGTTGTTTATATATAGTGGAGTATTTGACATTAGTTGCTGTAATGAGTCGCAGTCGAAAGTGCAAAACATTTTTTCGCTATAATAAAGCCTTAGTGGGTCAGTATCGTCACAGTCTTTCTGGTCAGGTCCCGGACATGAATCAGGTTTTGGACCAATCCCCCAGTAGTAATAACCGTCGCCATCATAATCATGATACTCCGGTGTTAAAGACAGGTCTAAAGAATCTATAATTGGAGTATTGTAGTAGATAGGTCTTGAAACAGTATCTAAAGGAGGAAATGCCGCAAATGTGTTTGTGCGACCAATTTTCATAATATAGCCTCTTTCCAATGATCCTGGACCACGATTTTCTTTAAATATCCATGCTGTACGACCAATTAAGGGATTTCCAGGTTCAACAATCAATGTGTCCGGGTGTGAATTTACATTCCAACCATTATTAATTCTTAAAGTATCACCAACTTGGACATTTCTAAAGCCTGTAAGAGTACATGAGTGTTTTGACTTTGGGCTGGCAGTAAGCGGACCATAATTCATAAGCTTATGCTTTATGTCAAATTCTGAGAACTCAACACGTCCTGCATTAAAAAGACTTACTTCACAAGTTGGTGTAACACTATCTCCACAAATTCCATAAAAATTCTTAACCCATGGATAATCTGATTCATTTAATAATTTATATCCTGTAACTATACTGTTTGATAAGCAGCTACAAGTGCCTCCATTATCAGGAAGACAGTCACCACAACCAGGATTACAATCCATCAAATGCTGCTCTGAAAAATTATAATCTAGATGTTGGTTGTAATACAGGTTCATAACAGCTTCTATCGGACTAGTTACAGCAAAAAGATAACACCCTGATGGGCATGTTGTATCCCATGAATGTTGAGTTTTTGTACTTGTCATCCAACCATTGCCATATTCAAAAATTGTATCTGTAACGACACCATTTTGCCATACCTTAAAAAAGTCAGGGTTGCCGTCAAAATAAGGACTTGAAGGTAAATGTGCATTATGAGCAGTACGCCAGTCAAAACTGTAGGTTAAGACTTCCGGCATAGTATCTGACTCACTATATCTGATTGTATCAAAATAAGGCGTATTTCCATACCTGTAATCAGAAAAATAACCTCCCCCCATAGTACAGATAACCATCGGTATTTGCTTTATATGAATCGTAATAAGTCGCTATTGTAGAAAAATCAAAAAGCACTAACTCGGATAAAACAGCACGCCATAAAAAGTCGTTTGCTTCGAGATTTTGGTTCATCTGAGCAACTTTGGCTGTTTCTACATCAATTTTATAGTCTTCGGCAAGTTGTATATAATTCTTGTAAAGTCTGTTTGTTAATTTAATATTATCAAGCTCAATTGAGGCATCTTTAATGTAAATGCTTAATGTCATAGCTTTTACACCATAAGCCATATACTTTGTTTCTTCACATACTTTTACAAGAGTATCGGTCATGCCGGAACATATAAGAGGATAGCTTTCGAACACAAGGCGCTCTATTCCGTGATTGTCTGTCATAAGTACTCTTACCACAGAGCTGTCGCTATTGTGAGTTACTTTAGCATTCAATTCTAAATGGGTACAGGCGTATCCAAATATACTGTTTACATTTAGAACTGTGTCAGAGTTTGTTTTAAGGTCATAAGTTACTGTCTGGGAACGAAGCCCGGTAATTGCCATAGCAAAAACTAATGCTAACAGCACGATTTTTTTGTAATTATTTTTCATGTTTATGGTTTTTTGATGTTATAAAAATAATGCTATATACCAAATAGTTTATTGAGTATAAATGTAGTGATATATTAACAAGTTGTAACATGATTATGTAATTATTTTACAAAAATACCTTAAGTAACGAATTAGTATAAACATGAAACTCAATAATGCCAATTGTTTTGTAAGATTTTTGAAAACCAGCTATACCTGTAATAAAAATTGTGCTATCTATGTAGAAATTGTACTTTTGGGCTAAAAACACATCTTTTGGGCGATTGTATTTGTGATTTTAGAAGTGATGAAAGTTGCAAATAATGACCAAAACGTCATTTTTTTTGAAAAGAATTGGGAAAAGTGAGAGATTTTGGGGATGTGATTTTGATTTTTATCAGTATAAATCTCTATAGATTTTTATACACTTAGCTTAGGTATTTGAGAAATAATATAGTTTTAAAAAACGATCATGTATTTGCGATTATTTATTAAACTTAAATTGTATCTTTGACTTTTAATGTAAAATCGTTTTATTATGAGAACATTTATTACGTCAATTCTATTACTTCTGGCTGTTGTTGCATTATCACAGTCTGTTTATAGTCCGCAGTTAACCAGCCTTTTAAATGATGAAAAGTCTGCTGAATACGCAGAAATAAACATTTTTTTTGATAATCAAGAGAGTCTCGAGGATCTAGCTGTATACTTGGATGATATAAATGCAGATTTTGACACAAGAGTAAAGGAAGTTACCGACTTATTGAAAAGAAATTCTGAGTTGTCGGTAGAAATGTTTTTACAAGATTTAGACGATAAAAAGTTATATTTGAATAACAATATTAAGAGATTTGAAACTTATTGGGGAGTAAATATGGTTAATATGGAGGTTAAAACTTCAGTTATTCCCTCTATTGCAAGTTTTGAAAATGTACGGTATGTTGATTTGAATACTCCACGTTATAGAATGGAAGATAATGGACATCCAGTAATTTTATCAGATAAAGCTGTAGATGAAGCAGAACCAGGTTTAAAGACAATTAATGCCCATTTGTTATGGGAATTGGGATATACAGGTAGGAATCTTTTGTTTTTGAGTGTAGATACTGGAGTAAATCCTGACCATCCAGCGATTGAAGATAGGTTTGCAGGAAATTATTTGCCAATGGATCAATGTTGGTATGGTGTAAGACATGATTTGCCAGTTGATAATGCGTTGTCAAGTCATGGAACACATACAACTGGTACAGTATTAGGTTTGGATAGAACAACAAATGATACAATTGGTGTTGCATTTAATTCAGTTTGGTTAGCAACAGATCCTGTTGCAAGTTCACAAGAGGACTTATTGGCACCAGCCGATTTGCTAAGTGTATTCGAATGGGCGTTAAATCCTGATGGAAATCCAGAAACAACAGATGATGTCCCAAGAGTAATAAATAACTCTTGGGGTTTTGATTATGAAATGGCAATGTTGTTTGGAGCTTGTGAAATGGTTGAAGCAGAAATTCTAGTGTCTATTGAAACTGCAGGAATTTGTTGTCCATTTTCAGCAGGGAATAGTGGCCCTGCTGCATCTACTATTGGATTTCCTGCTATGAGAGCTTTTAATCTTGTAAACCCAATGTCTGTAGGAGCTTTAAATCCTGACGAAACGACAATTGCTTCTTTTTCTAGTATTGGACCTAGTCTTTGCGTTCCAGAATCTGGTAGCTTGCAAATTAAACCCGAAGTGTCAGCTCCTGGAGTTGCTGTTAGGTCATGTGTAGGAATAAATGAATATGGTGAGCTTTCTGGAACATCTATGGCTTGTCCCCATGTTTCTGGTGCCTTACTATTGCTTGCCGAAGCGTTTCCAAATGTGTCTGCATATGACTTAAAAAATTCTCTTTATGTTACTGCTGTCGATTTAGGAGAACCAGGTGAAGATAATGTGTATGGGAATGGTAGAATCGATGTGTTTGCTGCGTATGAGTATTTAGCTTTAACTAATACGCCAACACCACCTGTTTCTAATCAGTATGACCTAGAATGCGAAATTGTCTCACCAGAAAATAATTTGTTTTGTTCGGATGAGCAAAGTTTTGTTCCTCAAATATTAATTAGTAATGATGGTACTCAAAATATTGATCAGATAATTGTTCATGTATATTTAAATGATGAGCTAATAATTGATTCGTTATTAGATGTTGAAATTGAAGCAGGTGGCAATTTTAATTTTGTAGCTAGCAATTTTGAGTTTATCCCAGGAGAAAACTATGTTCATGCTTTAGTAAAATCTCAAGCAGAATATGTTGAATATGACAGGTTTAATAATGCCGATATTCAGACATATTATGTTATTCAGGAAGATGAATTTCCTTATTCAACTGACTTTAACGGTTTTGCTGATTTGAATTGGTATATTAATAATCCTGATAACCTAATTGGGTGGGAAAATCTTTCTTGGGGAACAGAAAGTCAAAATAGTGCTTTGGGTATTAGATTTGGGGATTATTCAACAAGAGAATGGGAAACAGACTATGCAAACTTACCTATTATAGGTTTGCCTGATCAAGAGAATATCTTTTTTAACTTCACTTATGCCTATAAAAAAAGAGTGGAATTTATTTTTAAAGATAGTGTAATTGTAGAGTTAAGTACAGATTGTGGAGATACCTTTCCATACGAGCTTTGGCGAAATGGAGGAGAGGCTATGGCAACTGTTGAAGGCAATGCTTTTGAGGAGCTGTTTGTCCCACAGACTGATCAAGATTTTGATACAATTAGTCTTTCCTTATCAGAATTTAGAAATCAGGATGTAATAATTAGATTCTCATCAAAAAATGATAGGGGATCTGCGATGTATCTTGATTTTGTAGAAATTAATGAAAATCAAATATCTATTCATAATAATGATATTGCAGATGATAAGGTCAAAGTGTACCCAAATCCAGCATTAGATTATTTTGTTATTGAAGTATCAGATTTGGACTTATGTAATTCTGTTGTCGAGATGTATAATTCATCTGGTCAAAAGGTTATTGAGGAGGTGCTGACATCCAAAAATAATATTATTAGTGTAGAAAGTTTAAAGCCAGGAATATATATTGTCAGAATAAAAAATAGCCAGTTTAATCATATAATAATAATTGAGTAGCTTGATTAAGTTTTTATAAATTAGAAACTTTTGATTAAGTTTGATATTTTTGTTATATTTACTTGATAAAAACATGAAATATGAGACTTTGTAATCAATTATTTATTATTATAGCATTATTGACTATAGCTTTTTTTTCTTCTTGTGATGGAAACGATGATACACAAGCACCAAGTATTTATTTTTTGGATTCAGGAGGAAATGTCGTTCCTGATGACGAGGCAGATAAGACAATATTGTTATTAACCTCGTATAGCGATTATGGTATTCAGGTTGAAGATAATGTTTCAGATCAAGAAAATATTATCACAGAAAATGATATTATTGAAGTTTTATCTACTAATGCATATGGACAGGTAAGAAGGACCGGGGTATATACAATAACTTATACTGCAATTGACGAAGCTCAGAATGTTGAGACAAAGACAAAAGAAATCAAGGTAGAAAATATATCTAAACCTTTTACTGGAACATATTCTACAGAAAGAACAAATTCTCAAGTTGCAGAGACTTTGTATAATTCAAATGTTACAGCAGATTCTCAAATCCCAGGACGATTGATTTTTTCGAAAGTTTATGCGCAAAGTTTTGAAGGAGGAGTTTCATCTTTTAGAGTTGTTGCTGATTTATTTTCACTTGAACATTCAAATAGTTATTCAGATACATATGCTTATATGGGTGGGGCAAATGATTCAGAATCTGTTTTTTATGTAAATCTTGATTGTGAGCAAGCACTAGATTCCATATTAAGCTTTAGCCTTTTAAGAGTTGCAGCTCAGGAATTTACTGACGATTTTGGAAATAATGTTCGAATTGCTGGAAGGGAGCAAAATAGTATTCCATTGTCACGAATTGAATATCATTCTGGAACTAAAAATATTTACAGAATGGTTTTGGAGCTAAATGTAACATTCAATGGAGTTCCTGATTCACAGTTGATTGAAGTTTATACTCCTCAATAATAAATTTAAACATACATCAATTATTTTTATTCTTCAGTATATGGTTGAACAATAAAAAATGTTTATATTTGCGTTATATATTATAACGTTTAATATTTTACGCTAAGTATTTAAAGAAAAAATTATGAAAAAATCATTAATTGTAATTGTAACAACATTTATTGCAGCATTATTTATATTCTCTGCTTGTAATACCGATACACAAGGTCCTAAAATTTATTTATATGGTACTGATGGGAAAGTAACTCAGAAAGAAGATACAACTGTTCTACTATATACAAAGTTTGTTGATCCTGGAGTATATGTTGAAGATAATGCAACAAAAAATTCAAATATTATAATTGAAGATAACGCATCAGAGGAATTGCCTTTGAACTCAAGTGGATATCTTAAAAAAGCAGAGCAGGCTGAGATTACTTATACAGCAAAAGATGAAGCAGGAAATGTGTCTGAAAAGAAAAGAATTGTTAATATTTATAATGTTGCTCAGCCTTTTGTTAGAAGCTATACAACTACTAGGACAACCTTCAATCTTAATAATGATACATCTTACTCATCTAATGTTACTGCAGATAGTAAGATTCCTGGAAGATTAAGATTTCCAAAAGTTTATGCTCATGCTTGGGATGGTGATAGAACGTATTTTCGAGTAAATGCTGATTTATATGATCCAATAGGAATTTCTGATGTTTATTCAGAAGAAATAGGATATATGGGTACTGCTTCTAATAGCGATATTCCTTTCTTTGTAAATATGACTTATGAAGAAGCTGCAGATGAAATTTTAACTGTTAAGTTGTTGAAAATTGATGCACAACAGTATCAAGATACTGCTGAAAATCACTCAGTATCTATTCAAGGTGTTACACAAGAAGGAACTGGTATTCCTTTATCACGTATTGAGTATATTGGAGACTCGAAAACGATCTCAAAGATTGTGCTTGAGTTGAATGTCTCTAAAGAAGGGGAATCACCAGATAGAGTTACAGAAATTTATATCCCAATAGATCAATAAATAAAAAGATTAATTTATAAAGGCGAAATTATCTAGAAGTGGTCGGAAGAAAATTCCGGCCACTTTTTTATTAAGTTTTTCCCAAAAATAAGTTTGGGGTTCCTTCGCATTTGATAACAACAAGAGCAATTACAAGGTCTCTGATTTCCATTTTAAATCTTTTTTTAGCTGTTTTGTATCCCACTCCATTAACATGCTTATATATTAGTATCAACATTGCTGCAATTAGAGTCATGTATAGCATAACCTCAATACCATTTTTGTTTAAAGAAACTAAATGACTTGCGTTAAGCTCTTGCTTAATAAACCTGAAGAAAACTTCAATATCCCATCTTCTTCTATAAGCCAGAGCAACTTCTTTCGCAGTTAGTTCAAATTCATTAGTAATGAACCAAAAGCTTTTTTTTGAGTCTTCTTTACATTGTGCAACAATCAAGCGGAAAGGTACTTCCACTAGCTCTTCTCTGTAATGTATTTTACCTTTTTTATTATTAATTGGAGTACCTGTGTAAAAGTGAACTATACTATCTTTGATTAAGATAGTTTCACCCAAATCTAAGTCACTGTCTTCTGAAATTAAAGATTCCAACTCAATGTGTTTGCGATTTTCTTTAGCTCTGCAAATGAAAGTAATATGATCTCTGCTAAAATTTTTCATAGTACGAGTCGACTGTAGCCCCCGGTCTAGAACATATATGTTTTTATGTCCTGTTTCTTGTTTGACATGGTTAATTACTACTTCAGGTAGAGCTTTGTCTTCACTGGAATAACTGCCAGAGGTGAACAGGCTTGAACTACACGGTAGGATTCCATCAAAAACAGTAGTAAATTTAACAGCCTTTTTACCTGATTTGTTATCTAATCCTTCTTCTAGCTTTCCTGCAGTATCGCTAATCATTGAGCTATCAACCCGTATCAGGTTATATTTCTGCTGGGTTATATTAGAATACAAGCTGGAAAATTGATCATAAATGCATTCATAAATTTGCTTGAAATAGTCTGGACTTATTTTCGTTAGGCGTTCAGCGATAGAACTTCTCACAACACTTTCTTCCTGATCAAGATTAAATAAAAGTTTAAACAAAGGATCATTAAATGTATCTTCTAAGCTTCGTTGACTTAATCGATCGTTCTCCAAAATACCATATAATAAAAGATAAAAGACCTTTTGCCCGATCAAAACCTTTGCATAATGATCTACATTGGTCATTAACGATAAGTTTGCTAATAGAGCTTCTGGTATATAACCTAAGATTTGATTTACTCCTATTTTTTTGTCGTTTTTCATTATCTTATGTATTGATTATCAGGTATTAAGATAATAAAAATATATCACAAAACAAAACCTATTCAGCTGATATTCAGACATTTATATCAACAAAGAATTGTTGATAAGCACAAAAAAAGTCGGAAGATAATTCTTTCGACCATCCGTGGAATTTTCCGCCTTTTTTTTTATATCGGGCATAGTAATAGTCTGACGAGTTGAAAGTCTTCGTATGTGACGAGTTGAAAGGAAACAATATCGATTGGCAGGGTGTTGTGGGGGACTGCAAATCTGAAAGAAGCCATTCGCAAACTTGAAGTTCTGACACACATAAATCTGAATTAAGGCTAACCGAGCAATGGATCAAGAAATAACATATCAACAAGATTTGTTTTTAGGGATTACTTCATAATTCTTGTTGGTGAGTATTGTATTTTTTATCAGGCCATCGCTCATGCACTTAAGATAATTTATATGGACTTTGTTTGTGTATTGCTGTATCTTTAAATTCTATTGAATGTGAAAAATCATATGAATAAAGAGTTTCCGAAAAACTATTTGTAGAGCTACAGCAAGCTTCAGCCTTAGCGACGACAATGTTTTAAAAGACTTGTTGTGTTGGAGAATGCACGGGAAATTTATATCTAGATTCAACCCCTATAAGAGTATGTAAAAACAATTGTATTCCTTGCTATAAGGTGTTTGGAAATATAGCTGGCAGAGGTAAAAGCACTATGGGCTATTTTTATGGATTAAGCTACATTTTGTCATAAATGATAAGGGAGAAATATTTAGTTTTGTTATTACTCTTGGAAATACTGATGATAGAGAACCATTGAAAGACAAAATCTTTATCGAAAAACTTAAAGGTAAGCTATATGCGGACAAAGGCTATATTTCAAAAAAGTTAACCTAAGTGCTATTTATAGACGGTCTACATCTGGTATCTTACATAAGGAATAATATGAAAATGTATTGATAGAGATTAAAGACAAAATACTCTTACGTAAATGCATTGTAATAGAGACTAATAATGATGTTTTTAAACCCCAATGCTCAATAGAACACTCTAGGCATAGATCGTTTAATAACTTTTTTAACCAATATTATAGCTGGTCTTATTGCTTACTCATTTCAACCCCAAAAGACAGTAATAAAATATGAGACAGTTGAAAAAAAACTATTAGCTCTTTTTTAGAATCGAACTGAGGTTATTAGTTTTTTTGGTTCTACCACGAATTTAGTGGAAAGAATTGCTGCATTGTCAAAAATCACTATGTATTTATACTAATTAGTTGTCTTCCTTTCTTACTTGATTAAGAAAGGAACAAAGAAATCAAGAAGAACCAATCCTTCATCCCGCTCTTTTGAATCAATAGAACTGTAAGCAAAGCGGGATAAACCTCGTTGCAACAGTTCTAATTGTTTCAAAATTCACAAGGCTAGTGCTGGCTCGGTGGTTCTTCGTGTCCAACGCACATCGCTTCGAATACAATTTTGTGCTTAATTTGTCAATTTGCATCTCGTAATATTTATCCAATTATCTTAAAAGTTATAAATATTTTAAAGTGTTACCCATTAAAATAAGGGTAGAACC
>PPCM01000314.1_pt1 | contig 55804 bp, 62 predicted proteins | sample 1555541 | NCBI WGS metagenome assembly PPCM01 (sample SAMN05284479, study PRJNA326546) | Marine sediment metagenome, whole genome shotgun sequencing project. | isolation source: marine sediment | place: Germany: Wadden Sea | collected 2012-09-05
TGAAATGAGTCCCAAAAAGTGGACACATAAATAAAAGGATAAACACCCCTGTGATAGGATAAAATCATGGAGGTGTTTTTTTGTATGGCTAAAAAAGGTCAAAAATTCAACAAATATACTCTAGAGTTCAAAAAAGAGGTAATCGAAAAGTATTTTGAAGGAAAAGGTGCGATAACACTGGGGAAGGAATATGATATTCCTTACAAAACAATTAACACATGGATTCAAAAATACAGGATTGAGGGTACTATTGAACCTAAAAAAAGAACAGGACGACCTAAAGGAAAAACAAACTACAAAGAAAAATATGAGATCTTAAAAAAGTTCCAGAATTTCTTAAAGGAGGTAGATCAAGAGAAAAAATAATGTTCATAAATAAGGAAAAAGAAAATCACAGTATATCTTTACTTTGCGAAGTATTAGAGATTAAGAGAAGCACATATTATAAGTATAGAAATACAAAAGATCCAGATTACACAATGTATTTGCACATTAAGGAGGAGTTCGATAAATCCAAAGGTACGTATGGATATAGAAGAGTTACAATCGCCTTAAACAATAAGTGGGGCAAAAAAATAAACGAAAAGAAAGTAAGAAGGATAATGAGGAAATATGGCATTAAACCAAAGTATGTTAAAAGGTATAAATACAATGTGGACAGAAAAGTACTTATTGGAAATGTTCAACCCGACTTGATAAAAAGAAATTTTAATCAAGAGGGTTGGGTCACAGACATTACGTATCTGCTTTGGGGAAATAAGAGAGCATATCTTTCGACTATACTAGACTTAAAAACAAGAGATGTGATTTCATACAAGTTATCGCGTAAGAATGATATCAAACTTGTTATGGACACATTGATTGAAGCTATTGGCAAAAGAAAAGACCTGAATGGACTGATCCTCCATTCAGATCGAGGGTATCAGTATACTTCAAATATATACCGAAACGTTTGCATATCCAACGGAATTCTGGTTTCACATTGCCGAAAAGGAAATCCATTAGACAATTCTATTATAGAGAATTTTCACTCGCTATTAAAGAAAGAGACGTTACACAATAACGATTATGCAAGCATAAAAAAATATATCCAATCTGTCGAAGACTGGATATACTTCTATAATAACTCTAGAATAAGACTACATAAGTAAGTCCTTTTTCATATTGTCCACTTTTTGGGACTCATTTCACTAGGATTCTTTTTTGTTTATAAATATCCATGGTACATATGCGATGCCAAATAACGTAAAGATTAACGAAGACATTATTAAAAGGCGTAATCCTAAGTTAGTTGGTAAGAAGTTTAACACACTCTCTCCTGCTTCTGTACCGGATAAGAATAAATAGTTTGCTCCTTCGATATTACTGTTAACATAGATCGCTATCCCAGCCATAACTAAGATTGCTACAGCTGCTTTTATTAATGATTTAAATGTGATCTTAAACTTATGGACAAACATCATATAAAATACTGCGATAAAGATGGTAGTGTGTTCAATCCAAAATTGGTAATATCTAAAATGTGTCGGACCGTTATCTGTGATTACTGCTGGAGTAATCAATGCATTAAATGATCCAGCTAAAACCCAAAAATATACAATATCAAATAGGGTTTGCTTTTTACTCATTAACATAAATGCACCAAGTATTGCACTCCAACCACAAATGGTGATAGGTAAATGATTCCTTATTTCTGCACCAATATACATTTTGTGCCAAAAATAGGACATGTCAGCCATAATCATGGTAAATGCTAGTACAAGGCGGATGTTATCTTCGTTTTTATAATTACGAATATTGTCTCTGTACTTGTAAATAAAATAAACAATTGTAATTAATAATAATACAGGTATGATGTGCGGTAAACTAAAGTATTTAAATTCACCAGGAACACCGTGATCAAAAAACTGTTTCATTACATTCCTCCTCAACTCATTACGTATATAATAACACTCATTTGCAAAATTAAAAACTAAGTTTCAAAAAGTTTACTATGATATAATTTTATAGAGGTGAAGTTGTATGACAAAAAAAGTTTGGATATGGTTGGGATTAACATTTGTCAGTAGTTGGTTGTATTATTTAACGTATAACATGTTTGGTGAAGGATGGAAGGATCTTTCTTTACTTATGGCCATGTTTATGCCTGCTTTTATGGTGCTGGTAGTGAAAAAATTAATATATAATGAACCGTTAAAAGGAGCGTATTTTTTAGAGTTTCGATTTAATAGATTTTTATTTTTAGGAATATTTATCCCTGTATTATTAATTTTATATATCGTTATATTAAATGTTTTAGTTACTCCTGCAACTCTAGGAGTAGTTGAGCCACTTTATGGAACGATGTTGGAGTTAGGGGTTTTACCAGACCAAATGGTTCTAGCAGTTATTTTGTTTACACTAGTAAATGGGATAGCTGGTGGAGTTACAATAAATGCAGTGTTGGCTTTTGGTGGAGAATATGGATGGCGTGGGTTCTTACAAGATGAATGGTCTTATATGGGACCTTGGCAGTCTAGCGCAATCATAGGTGCAGTATGGGGTCTTTGGAGTGCTCCACTAATTCTACAAGGAGTTTATTTTCCAGATAATCCAGTTATTGGGATTTTCTTAATGATTATAGCTAGTGCATTTTTAGGAATTATTATTTCGTACTTCACAAGAAAATCAGGAACAATTTTAACAGCTGTATTTTTTGTAGGTGTGTTTAATGCAGTGTCGTTGTTAACTTCTTATCTAACCAAAGGATATGTCGAAATGTGGCACGGACCATTTGGGGTAATCGCCATACTAGTATATGCGTCATTTGTAGGGTTATTATATTGGTATGATCACTTTAGACAACAAAAAGGTCTAAAGAAGCAGGAGGATCTAAATGAACACAATTGATGTGATTATGAGCCGCGTTAGTTTGCGTAAATTTAAGGAACAACCAGTATCATTAGAAGATAAGGAACTAATACTTAAAAGTATGTTCCAAGCCCCTACAGCGGGAAATATGCAGTTATATTCAATTATCGATATCACAAAACAAGATATCAAAGATAAACTTGCAAAATCTTGCGATAACCAACCATTTATAGCTAAAGCTCCTTTAGTTATGATAATTGTTGCCGATTCTAAAAAATGGTGGGATTATTATAAATACAATGGATGTAGAGAGTATTCAAGAAAAAAAGCATTACCCTGGAACGAACCGACTGAAGCAGACTTGATGTTAGCGATTGAGGATGCTATGTGTGCAGCTCAAAATGGAGTTATCGCAGCGGAGAGTCTTGGGATTGGAAGCTGTTATATCGGGGATATATTAGAAAACTGTGAATATCATAAGAACTTACTAAAACTACCAAAACATGTATTTCCAATTGCGATGTTAGTGATGGGTCATTATCCTGATGACTACCCCAAAACAAAAAGAGGTCGTTTTGATTCAAAGTATGTTGTTTTTGAGAATGAATATAAAGAGTTATCAAGACATGAGATTCAAGATATGTTTGCATCACGAGAAAAGTATAATCCAAACAACCCGTATGATGCGGCTAATTACGCACAGATGTTTTATGCTAGAAAGTCCAATAGTGAGTTTATGCGTGAGATGATTCGTAGTGTACGAGAGTTATTAAATGAATATAAATAAAAATGGGAATTTATTTCCCATTTTTTGTATCTAAGGCAAAACGAATAAAGTATGGTAAGTTTCCTCCACCGGCAAGTTCATCGTTGTTTACATCAAAGAATGATTCTTCGATCTTATACCAATCGTAAATACCTTCGTGATTTTCTTTCACTTTAATTTCTTGTTTTTCTATAGACCCGTAAAACACGTGTAAGTGTTCATCTGGGAATGTGCAAGTCAATAAAAAATTTAAATGAATCGGCTCAAAGTTTGTTTCTTCGTAATATTCACGGTTTATGGCTTCTAAAGGAGTTTCTCTCTCCTCGATTTTACCCCCTATTCCATTAAGTTTTCCTGTATAGGGTTCTTTTTTTCTATTCATTAATAAGACGTGCTCAAATGCATGATCGAACACCAATGCTAGACAATAATTTTTCATATAATCACCAAGTTATTATACCACTTATTTGTTTGATTCTTATTTAGATAATTAGAATTATCATTTTATTTGTTTTAATGTGATTTATATCACATAATGTATATACTTATTTTGGTATGATTAGTGTGCAAAGTAAATAAAGGAGATATCATTATGAATGTTATAGATCAAATAAAAGAAGTACTAGATAGTGTAAGACCATTTTTACAACAAGATGGAGGAGACTTACAATTTGTTAAATATGAAGAGGGAATTGTTTATGTCATCATGCAAGGTGCATGTGCAGGATGCGCTGCCATCGACCAAACACTATATGATGGAATTGAAACGATTTTAATGGATAGAGTACCTGAAGTTAAAGGTATTGAAAGAGTGATGTAAGTGATTAATAGAACACAAACAATTAAGAGTATTTTAGAGGAATATCCTGAGTTGGTTCATGTATTTGAAGCCAAAGGGTTTAAAGGGTTACAAAACCCACATGTGTTAAAACAAGTTGGAGCACTCCCACTAGAAAAGATGCTTCAAAATAAAAAGGTCAATGTAGAAGTATTTGTGGATATGTTAAACGAAACACTAGAAGCAAATAAAACAGATATTACTTTACAAGAAAGAACGTACAAAGAGGGTAAAACAAATATTATTGGTTTGTTACCTTGCCCAGTACGTGTACCTCTTTTAGAAGCATTTGGACAATATGAGGATATTGACAATGTGAACTATGAGTTAAGAGCAGCTTCAGAAGGATTAGATTGGTTAAAAGATGATGTAAGAACGGTAGAGTCTGAAGAAGACTTAGCAGATGTTTATATCTCAGCAGGATTCGATTTATTCTTTGAAGAAGATTTAATGAAAAAATTTAAAGATAAAGGTACGTTTAAGGATTTCACAGATTTAGAGTACAACACTGATTTTGAGAATGAAGAAATTAGTTTACATGACCCAAGCGGTGACTATTCAATGCTTGGTATAGTTCCAGCAGTGTTTGTGGTTAACACGGCTGAGTTAGGGGATCGACCAATGCCTAAAACATGGGTAGATATTATGGATCCTATGTTTGAAGGTAGCATTAGTTTACCTGTATCGGATTTTGATTTATTCAATGCAATCTTAATTCATTTATATAAAGAGTATGGTATTGAAGCATGTACTAAATTAGGAAAAAGTTTAGTGAAGAGTATGCACCCTACTCAAATGATCAAGTCTGAGAAGAAAAATGCTAGAGTAAAACCAGCAATTAGTATTATGCCTTATTTCTTTACGAAGATGGCGTTACCAGGTTCTGTATTACAGGCTGTATGGCCTGAAGATGGTGCTATTATTTCACCAATCTTCATGTTAACAAAGGCTTCTAAAAAAACAGAAGTGGAACCGATTGCTAAAATGTTTGCATCCAAAGAAGTAGGAGAAATTCTTTCGCATAAAGGATTGTTTCCATCTGTAAGAGCAGACATCGATAACAAGTTACCAAACAATAAGTTTAAATGGATTGGTTGGGAATATATTAACAATAATAATATTGGCGAAATATTAGAAGAATGTATGGACGCATTCAATAAAGGAATGATTTAATGGATTTTATTACAATTTCGGGACCACCGTCGAGTGGGAAAACATCTGTCATCATAAAAACAATTGAAAACTTTTTAAAAAAAGGAATCAAAGTAGGAGTTGTTAAATTCGACTGTTTATATACTGATGACGACATCTTATATGAAAAAATTGGAGTGCCTGTGAAAAAAGGTCTTAGTGGTTCACTTTGTCCTGATCACTACTTTGTTTCTAATGTAGAAGAAGTGTTCCAATGGGGTAAAGAAAAAGGGTTGGATTTATTAATTACAGAATCAGCTGGTTTATGTAATCGTTGTTCTCCTTATATAAAAGAGATTAAAGCGATTTGTGTGATTGATAACTTAAGTGGTATTAATACACCAAAAAAAATTGGTCCAATGTTAAAAAGTGCAGATATCGTTGTTATTACAAAAGGTGATATTGTCTCTCAAGCGGAAAGAGAAGTCTTCGCGATGAAAGTGCAATCAGTAAATCCTAAAGCAACAATTATGCATATCAACGGGCTGAATGGTCAAGGGGCATATGAACTATCAACATTGATTTACGATTATGAAAAGCAGATTGAAACTTTAGAAGGATCAAAACTAAGATTTTCTATGCCAAGTGCTTTGTGTTCTTATTGTACTGGTGAAACAAGAATTGGGTCAGATCACCAATTAGGAAATGTTAGAAAGATTGATTTAAGTGAGTAGGTGGATATGATGTTAGATTTAACTAAAACGTTTAATGAATTTATGGCTGAGTATCCATATACAAAAGATTTCTTTGTGGATAACTTTATTCCATTTGAAGGAAAAGAGATTCTGTCTTTGCAAGAAATTTTGAATACAATTGATGAAGATCTTGTAGAAGATAAAGCGATTAATGTAGAAACATTTGTTGTTCAATTAGAAGAATACATTGAGATGATGAAGAGTTTCTTTGTAGAAGAGGTTGCTGCGAATAATATTACAATCTTACCAGGTATGTACAAAGACGGTTCTAAAGAAAAATATGACGCTTTGGAGATTACGAGTGGAGAAATTATTTGTATCGTAGGACCAACTGGTTCAGGTAAGAGCAGATTATTAGCGGATATTGAGTGGGCTGCAAATGCGGATACACCAACTCAAAGAACTGTATTGATCAACGGTAAAACATTAGACACTCAAGAGCGCTTCAGTGCATCCAATAAATTGGTTGCTCAGTTATCTCAAAACATGAACTTCGTTATGGATTTAACGGTTGAAGAGTTTTTAGATTTACATGCTAGTAGCCGTTTAGTAGAAGATAAAGAGACAATTATTGAAAGTATCTTTGATAAAGCCAATGAACTAGCTGGAGAGAAGTTCAAATTAGATACACCAATTACAAACTTAAGTGGTGGTCAGTCAAGAGCCTTGATGATCGCAGATACAGCAATTCTTTCAAAATCACCTATCGTTTTAATTGATGAAATTGAAAATGCTGGTATTGATAGAAAAAAAGCATTGGAATTATTGGTGAGTGAAGATAAAATAGTATTAATGAGTACTCATGACCCAATCTTAGCACTTATGGGTGATAAGAGAATAATTATCAATAATGGTGGTATTGAGAAGATTGTAGAAACAACAGATGAAGAAAGAGCTATTCTTTCACAACTTGAAAGAGTAGATAGAATAATGTTAAGTATGCGTAATAAATTACGTTACGGAGAAAAACTAGAGTTTGAGGAGGAAATCTAATGCACGAAGGTTGTAGTGGAAATATAACTACTGGTAGAGCGATGGTAGATAAAGTAAGAATGATGGGATTTAGTGAAGGTTTATTACCGCTTGCTCATACGATCTCTTGCGAATGTGGGGATGATTTTGAAATGGAAACATTCGAAAGCAAATGCCCACATTGTGGTATGGTTTATGGAGTAACACCATGTTCAAGTCATGATCCATCAAAAGTAATGCCTGCAGGAATTGATTATTAGAATATAAAGACACTGTTGAAAGTGTCTTTTATATTTGCAATTAGCGTTAAAAAAAGTAATAATAGAATAGAAGTATAAAAAAAAACGAGGAGGTATTTAGAATGGGTATTCTTTATACAATTATCATTGGTTTAATTATTGGGTGGATTTGGACACAGTTCATTCAAAAACAACAAAGTAACTTGATTAAAAACTTAGTTTTAGGTGTTGTTGGAGCAGTAGTAGGTGGATTCTTGTTTGGATGGATCTTACCAGATAATATTATTTTCGAAATTATTGGTGGATTATTAGGTGTTGCAGTAGTACTTTGGGTAGTTGACAAATTCTTCAAATAATTGAGGAATTGTAGGTTATCTATTATTATAATGATTAGACATCCCGGTGGGGTGTCTTTTTTGTGCAAAATACCATATGAATTCCTTGATATGTGGTGTATACTTGTTATAACGTTGTGGGATTTCAGCACTAGGGTGTGCAATTTTTTTTGCACATTGTGTGAAGTTATTGTATAATAAACTAAGAGGTGGAACATGTATACAGTAGAAAAATTGGTAGAATTACTTGGTTACATTGAGAGTCCAGTTAAACAAAAGAAAAGATTGGAAATCTTAAAAAGAACACAAGCTATTGTTATTAGAGAAGGATTGTACCCGATTACAATGAGTGATATTGCTCAAGAGATTGGGATTTCAAAACGCTCATTATATTATTATTATAAGAACAAAGAAGAGCTTGCTGTTGATGTACAGATTATGGTAATGAATGAATATATTTATGGGATGGATGTAAATATAGACCCAGAAGTAACTGGTTATGAGCAATTATGCCAGTTGATTGATTATTTAGGTGAACGTGTTCAGAAGTATGCAAAAGAGATTAAGTTTATTACAGCATTTGATTACTATTTCTTTAATGGGTATCCAGACAAGAAATATGCAGACTATATTAGAACAATAGATGAAGATTTAGAATTGAAACATATTTTAGAAAAAGGTATTGAAGATGGTACATTAAGAGTGTTATCAGAAGACTTAGATACATTCTCAATGACGATTTATCAAACAGTATTTGCCTACGCTCAGAAGTTAACGTATCGTGAAAAATCAATGTTAAGTGAAGAGCCTGAACGTCGAGGAGATTTAGATACCTTCTTTACAATGTTAAGAGCAAGTTTAAAAGCGGTTTAAACCGCTTTTTTTAATTGTAATATTTCATATTACGGACATGAATTTGCACACTATGCTAAAATTAAATCATAGGAGGACTAAACATGAAAAAACTTATAGCATTAGTTTTAATAGTATTTTTAACAGCCTGTGGTAGACAGGATGATGTATTAAGAGTGGGGATGGATTTACAGTATCCACCATTCGAGACAGTAGATAAAAGCAACAATCCTGAAGGGATTAGTGTGGATATCGCAATGGCATTGGGTGAGTATTTAGGAAGAGAAGTTGAAGTTGTAAATACTGACTTTTCTGCAATTATTCCTGAGTTAGAAAATGGATCTTTAGATATCGCGATTGCTTCAATGAGTATTACGGAGGAACGTGAGAAAAGAGTTGATTTTTCAAACCCATATGTATTTTTTAAAATTATCGGATTAGTAAACAAGAACTATGCTGAAGCAAATGGAATTACAGCTGATACTCCAATGGAAGATATTATGAACAACACAGATACTAAATTTGTTGGGTTAGCCTCACAGATTAGTACAAGTATTCCACAATCGTATGGATTTGATGTAGTGGAAGCAACAGAAAAAGCGAGTGCGATTTTATCAGTAACTCAAGGGACTGCAGATGTATTTTTGATGAGTGGTGAGGTAGTAGCTCAAGCTCATGCAGCGAATCCAGATACAACTATGATTCTATGGAGTCCTGTCCAAACAAGTAATATTGGTATGGCAGTACAAGAAGGAAATAGTGAGTTATTGGAACAAGTTAACGCGTTTATCGCTACGATGAGTGAACCAGGCGGATTACATGAACAGCTTACTGATGATTGGGATGCGATTATTCGAGAGTCTTTAATCAATTACGGGATTGAGTTTTATTTAAATGAATAGGAGTAAAGATTCACTTTCACCTAATTTAGTAGAAAAAGCCTCTTTTTGGAGTTATATAGGGGCTCTTTCTGTTTTAGTTTTAATTATTGGAGTGACAGTGTGGTTATCAAGCAACACTTTTAAGTTAGAATCGCTTGCGCCTTACAGTTCGTTTATTGCTACAGGATTTCTGAATACTATCTTGGTAAGTATAATTGCGTTAATTGGAAGTGTGATAATGGGATTCCTTTTATATCTATTGTCAATAAGTAAGTATGGATTCTTTAGAGCTTTTAGTGATGTTTTTACAGAGTTAATGTACGGCACACCGATGCTTGTATTAATCTTTGTTATGGCATTTGTGGTGGGACCAGCTTATAACTCGTTAGAACGACCGGTTTGGGGAGTTCTAGCAATTGTATTATATATGGCTCCCTATATGATGAATGTGCTAAAAGCAGCTATTTCGTCGATTCCAGAAGACCAATATATGGCGATGGAATTATTTGGGTTTACAAAGGGACAAAAGTATAGATACTTAATTATTCCTCAAGTTATAAAAGTTCTTATGCCTCCGTTGATGAACAACTTCTCGTTGATTATTAAAGGGAGTGCATTATTAAATGTAATTAGTTTTAACGAGATTTTCTTTGCCGTTAAAAGTTCTGGTGCAAAATCTCTTGCGTTCACAGAGGGATTTGTTCTGATGTGGGCATTGTATTTACTTATCACAATTCCTCTATCTCAGCTTACAAAATTTGTAGAGAAGAGGATGACAGTATGATTGTAGCTATTAAAAATGTTAGTAAATATTATGATAAACAAGTATTAAATGACATTACATTTTCTATAAAGGACAAAAAGTCATTGGCGATCATTGGTGCTTCCGGTAGTGGAAAATCTACATTGCTCCGTTTAATGAGTGGTATGGAATCAGCTGAAAGTGGTACCATTGAAGTCAATGGAATTAATGTACTCAGTGATGATTATAAGATGAAGATTGGATTTGTGTTTCAAACACATAATCTATTTCCTCATCTGACTTTGGAAAGAAACATATCATTGATATTAGAAAAAACGAGAGGGTATTCCTTGGAGGAGGCAACTGCTATTGCAAGGAAAAACTTGAAACAACTACATTTGGAAGATCAATACTATAAACTTCCAAAAAATGTTTCAGGTGGACAATCACAAAGAGCATCCATTGCAAGAGCGTTAAGTATAAATCCAGATATCATGTTTTTAGATGAACCAACATCAAGTTTAGATCCAATCCTTACGTATGAAGTATTAGAAGCTATTAAGGAGTTAAGAGGATATGGTAAAGATTTTGTGTTAGTAACACATGAAATGGGGTTTGTAAGAGAGTTTGCGGATTACATTATTTTTATGGATGATGGTAATATTATCGAGCATGGGGACTTAGGTATTTTAGATACCCCAAGGAGTAATGTAATGAAAGAGTTTATGAAGAAAGTGAAATAAGTATTGAAGGTGATTTTATGTATTTTCATCCTGATGAGTTAATAGTAGATGTAAAGAAAAACGAGATTTTGTTTAGAGATTTTCATACCTTGAAGTATGTGTATTATGTATTAGAAGGTGCGTTTAAAGTGTATAAATATAACGAAGACGGTATTGAAAAAATCGTTGATGTTTTAAGTGATAATGATTATTTAGCTGTTACACTGATGTTCGGTGATTTAGAAGATTACGAACTTAACTGTACAGCGTTGGTTGATTCAAAAGTAGTTCGGTTAAGTGTAGAACAAATGTATGAGGCTTTTGTGGATAGAAAGATTTTAAGAGACTATATGAATTTTACTTCTAGGAAATTAATCAACTTTAAAAATTATCTTGCAAACTCAACAGACCCAGAAGAGCGCATCATTATTGCCCTAAGGGAATTATTCGACCGATTTGGCAAAATCATTGGAGAAGATAAAGTTATTGACCTACCTTTTAGTAAAACAGACTTAGCATCATTTATTGGGCTAAGACGAGAGACTCTTAGTAGAAAGATGACTCTTTTAATGGATGAAGGTAAAATCTATGTGGATAAAAACAGAATTTTTCTTAAAATGTAATATCAGAATAATTTATTAAAAGCAGAAGTTAATACTTCTGCTTTTTTCGCAAATGAAAAGACTATCATTTGCGTCTAAGACCACTGAAAATGTAGATAATGGTATTATTAATTAAACGGTTTTATAATAGACTTTGTGATAGTCTCAAGGTTTGCTTTTACCGTTATATGGAAAATTCTGTCATATAATGGAACTTGATTTTGTTTTATGGTAAAGTGATTTAGTAGAGGTGATTTATATGATTTTAATTACATTAATTCCAATAATTGTTCCATTTATATTGTTGGTTTTATTAAGAATGCCAGCTAAAAAAGGGATGACAATCAGTATGATTTTAATTCTTTTAGCAGGTTTATTTATATGGAAAATAGACTTCGTAACGGTCGTTGCTTCGTCGATTCAAGGTGCACATAAAGCACTAGGAATCTTGTTGATAGTGTTTGGAGCAGTACTGGTTATGAATACATTGAAAAAGACGGGTGCTGTAAACCGCATTAATAAAGGATTTGATTCTTTAACAAAAGACATGAGAATCCAAGCAATTATGATTGCGTTCTTGTTTGGGGCGATTATTGAAGGTGTTGCAGGATTTGGTACGCCAGCTGTCGTTGTAGGTCCATTGTTAGTTGCGTTGGGATTTAAACCGATTCAAGCAGCGGTAGTTGCTTTGATTTCGAATAGTGTTCCCGTGCCATTTGCTGCTGTTGGAGTTCCTATTCGAGTAGGACTAGGAAATGTAGCTGATTCAGATATGTTTTATCAAGTAGGGGAAGCAATCACTAGAATTGATTTACTTGCGGGTGTATTTATTCCTACAATTATTATGTTTGTATTAATTAAGATGACTGGTTCTAAGAATAAGGATTTCTTTGAGGTTTTGCCATGGACACTTATGATTGGAATTTTGTACACGGGTATAGCTTTTGTAATAGCAAGAACACTGGGGTATGAGTTTGTTTCTATTATGACATCTGTAAGTATGTTAGTAATCGTTAGTGTGCTAGTTCGTTTCAAAGTTTTGGTTCCGAAAAATGTTTGGCGTATCGCTGAGGAAAAACATATTGAAAGTGATATGAGTTTATTTAAGGCTTGGAGTCCTTACGTTATTGTTATTGTGTTATTGATCTTAACAAGAGTTATTCCACCATTAACTCAGTTTACTCAGAACTTTATTGACTTGTCTTTACAAAACATCCTTGGTACTGGATTAAGTAGCACATGGCAATTGTTGTATTCGCCAGGAACTATTTTGATTTTTGTATCTGTTATAGCCTTCTTAATCCAAGGAGATATCAAGGACTTTGGTGAAACTGCTAGGGTTTCATTCAAAACAATTGTTGGGGCTATCTTGACTTTAATTCCAACATTAATTATGGTTCAAATCTTCTCGAATTCAGCAATGAACACTGCTGGATTTGATTCAATGCCTGTATTCCTAGCAAAGGAATTAGGTGTTATTTTAAATCCTGTATGGGTGTTTGTAGCTCCCCTTTTAGGAGAGTTAGGTTCGTTTATTGCGGGTAGTGCAACTGTTTCAGCTTTGACATTCAGTCCAATTCAATTACAAATTGCAACAGATTATGGAATGAATGCACCATTGATTCTTTCACTTGGAGTTATGGGAGGAGCAGCTGGTAACATGATTTGTGTTCATAATGTTGTAAGTGTAGCTGCTGTAGTTAAATCTGAAGGAGAAGAAGGTAGTATTATCCGTAAGACTGTAATTCCAGCATTGTTATATGCATTCTTATTAGGTTTAAGTGCAACAATATTATTTTAATAAAAGACCGACAGGTCTTTTTTTTATGTAAAGAAAAACCCATCAGTAGATGGGTTATTTTAAACGATTCATTACGTTGATTGGGTTTCCTTCTAAGTAAGCATCTACATTATCGAAAACTATTTGAGCTCTTCTAATCATGGACTCTTTACTAGCGAATGCGATATGTGGTGTTACTGTAATATTTTTAGCGCCAAATAATGTGTGGTCTGTTGGGATTGGTGGTTCTATTTCATACACATCAACACCTGCTCCTCTAATTTGACCTTTATCTAATGCTTCCTTTAATGCTTTAGAATCTACAATTGGTCCTCTAGCGCAATTGATAAGAATAGCATCATTTTTCATTTTTGATAATAGCTTCTTATTAACTAAACCTTTGGTGCTATCTAATAATGGCAGATGTAGTGAGATGAAATCAGATTCTGAAAACACTTCATCTAGTGATTTGTATTCAATGCCTAATTCTTTTGCAGCATCGTTTTCATAGGGATCATATCCAAATAACTTTACATTAAATCCTTTTAATAAAGAAGCGGTTTGTCTACCTATCATACCAGTACCTACAATACCTACAGTTTTAAATGATAATTCAGATCCAACTAGTGTTCCTTTTGTTTCACCAGCTCTTACTTTAGTTTCTGTTTCAGAAATGTATCTAGTTCTCATTAACATAAGAGATACAGCTAACTCTGCTGTGGGAATAGTTGCATATCCTTGCGAGTTACATACTGTTACATTGTTTTCAACACAGTGATCAGCTGGTATATGATCTACACCAGTAAATCCAACCGAGATTAATTTTAAGTTAGGAGCTTGTTGTAAAACTTCCTCTTTTAACAACCCATTTGCGATGATTAAAATGTCAGCATCCTTAGCAGTTACTAACTTTTCCTCATCCGTTAATGGTGCATGGCAAGGTACAAACTCATGACCTTCTTCAGTATATTTTTTTCCAAAATCATTGATTACGTTCTCTGGAACCGATAATGGTTCTAGCATTACTATTTTCATTAATATTCCTCCATATAACTAATTCCACAATGTGAAACTGTATTCTATAATGCAATTTATTATACACCATTATGGAATTTGTTGGCAATGCTTTAGCAACTTTTCGCATGTCGGAATTGCTGTTTTTCCCCATAATTAAGCCAATAATTACTATTATGTATCTAAATGTGAAAGTGTTTTCAAAAAATTCACTATAGTAAATTGACATTTCGAAATATGGAATGCTATAATCAATTTGGAAAGGGAGGATACATATGGCAAAAGAAAATATGGTCAAGTCCACTGAAAAGATATTTAAGATTTTAGAGGAATTGGCGAAAAACAATGGAAAGATGAAGTTAAAAGATCTGTCATCAACACTAGGATACCCACCAAGTACTACTCATAGACTTTTAAATACATTAATTGAGTTAGGGTATGTTGAGCAGGATCAACATTCAAGCGGATATAACTTAGGTGTAAAGATTCTATCGTTAGCTGCGTCTTCATTGAATGGACTGGATTTAGGACAAGTATCATATCCGCATTTGTGTAATCTAAGAGATGAAACTGGTGAAACAGCAAATATAGCGATTAATGATCATAATGAATCTTTATATATTCAAAAGGCAGAATCAACAGCTACTGTTAGAGTATTCTCTTTAATTGGTAAAAGAGCTCCTTTGCATGCTACTGGTGTGGGGAAAGTAATGTTAGCTGATATTCCTTCTGAAGAAGTGGAGGAAATTATTGAAAAGACTGGACTTCCAAGAATTACAGACAAAACAATAACAACCTTAGATGCTTTAAAAGAAGAATTACAGTTAATTAAAGACCGCGGATATGCTTACGATAATGAAGAGTGTGAGTTAGGTGCATTTTGTGTAGCTGCTCCAGTCAGAGACTATACTGGAAGAGTTATCGCAAGTATCAGTGTTTCTGTTCCAACCAACAGATTGAACGCACAAATGAGAAAAAAATTAATTAAAGGTGTAACAACTGAGAGTGTAAAACTTTCGGCTAAACTTGGATTTAATAACTAGGAGGAGAAAATGAAATACGAAGCAGATGTAGTAATAGTTGGGCTTGGGCCAACTGGTTTTTCGGCTGCCATTGCTGCGGCAAGAAAAGGTGTAAAAGTAGTAGCATTAGAGGCAAAAGATAAAATCGGTGGAGTTATGACACGATGCCCAGGAATGCCTTGGGGAGCAGGATATCCACTAGATAAACCAATTGGAGGGATTTTTACAGAACTAGCTGAATCACTGTTGCAAGCTAAACCTCCAATGGCGAGAAAAATTTATTCGTCATTAGAAAACTTCGGTCCAGAGGTAATCTATGATCACAATATCGCAATCAATAAAATGTACGATATGTTAGAAGAGGCAGGAGTCGAGTATATTTTAAATGCAGTTGTAACTGGTGTTGAGATGAATGGAGACACTGTTGAAAAGGTGAACTTTAATAATATGTTGGGTTCTCACGAAGTATATGGAAAAGTATTTATTGATGGTTCAGGAGATGGAATAATTGCTGCAAGTGCTGGCGTTCCGTTTAGAAAAGGTAACGAAACAGGAGCAATGATGGGTGGAACTTTAACATTCATTTTGAAAAACTGTGATACAGAGAAAATATTCAGTTACGAAGATCCTTATTATGAAGAGTTCGCAACAAAAGGTGTTGAAGAAGGTCATTTACCAAGTGATGTGAAAAAATTATATTTGATGCCAGCATTTAGAAAAGGTGAAGTATACTTTAACAATATTAATGTTCAAGGGGTAGATGGTACAGATCCAATGAGTGTTCAAAAATCAACACGAGCTGGTGTGAAAAAAGCTGAAACAGTAATTAAGTGGTTACAGGAGGGTGGAATACCAGGTTTCGAAAACTCTGAAATGTACCACATGGGTGCTGAACTAGGTGTACGCGAAACGAGAAAATTTGAAGGAATGTATCACTTAACTATTGAAGAGTTAAGAACGGCTCCTCGATTTGAAGATGGTATTGTGTGTTGTGATAATCCAATAGATGATGTTGCTAGAGATGATGAAGTGATGACACATGAAGCCGCTGTTGAAAAAGGGAAATACTATCATATTCCATTCAGAACATGTGTCCCTAATAAAGTGAAGAACTTATTCTTTGGTGGTAGAAACTTATCTGTAGATACATATGCATTTGCATCTGTTAGAGGAATGCCTCAATGTTTCGCAATGGGTCAAGCTGCTGGTACAGCCGCTGTTCAGGTCATTAAAAACGGAACTTCTGTTCAGGAATTTAACGTAGTTGAATTGATAAAAGATTTACAAGAACAAGGTGTTGAAGGAATCGGAAACGAAGAATTATAAACGGAAAGGTGGGTATCCACCTTTTTTCATTATGTGGAAAATAGTACCAAATCCCGTAAGATAGGTTTACAAAAGCCTTTTCACTCGCTAACATAAATATAGTGCTGACAGGAGAATATTATGAAAGAAACTAAAAATTTAAAATTAACAGACAGGAATATTAAGGGCAAATGGTATGACTTAAATCCATTTGTATCTGGTATTGCTGGTGTTGTAGTGTTTGCATTTATTGTATGTGCGATTATTTTACCAGTGCAGACTACAACTTTTTTTGGCAACATGCAGTCGTTAATGGTTACAAGGTTTAACTGGTTGTACACGTTAACAATGAATTTAGTATTGGTGTTTATGGGGTTCCTTGCTGTATCAAGGTTTGGAAACATAAGATTAGGGGGTAAGGAAAGTAGACCGGAGTTTTCTAATTTATCATGGTACGCAATGTTATTTAGTGCCGGTATCGGAATTGGTATATTTTTTTATGGAATAGCAGAACCTATTGCTCATCTAAATGTACCATCTGAACTACAGAGTGGAACTGCTGCAAACCCATTTAGAATTTTGTATTTACATTGGGGTATTCATGCTTGGAGTGTTTATTGCATGATAGCTATCGCGTTAGGATATTTTGCGTATAACAAAAAGTTACCATTTTCTATGAGAACTATTCTTTATCCAATTTTGAAGGATAAAGTATTTGGGTTTTGGGGTGACTTGATTGATGTGATCGCAATTGTATCAGTGTTGTTTGGTTTAGCTGCTTCTTTAGGTTTAGGGGCAAGTCAGTTAAACGCTGGATTAACGTTTGTGTTTGGAGTCCCATTATCTCCATTAACACAAGTCATTATTATAATTGTTGTGACATCTATAGCTACATTATCGGTAGCAAGTGGTATCAACAAAGGAATTAAAGTTTTAAGTGAAATTAACATTTATGTATCAATTGCATTTTTGATAATGATTTTATTGGTTGGTCCAACTGTATATATATTGTCTACATACTTAAGCTCAACAGGAGAGTACTTGAAAGACTTTATTCCGTTAGGGTTGTTTGTTTCAACATCAGAAGAGGGGATTAAGTGGCAAGGAAATTGGACAATCTTTTATTGGGCTTGGTGGATTTCTTGGTCACCATTTGTAGGGATGTTTATTGCAAGGATTTCAAAAGGTAGAAAATTAAGAGAGATGGTATTTGGTGTAATCTTAATTCCATCATTGGTTATTTTCCTAGCCATGACAATTATGGGTGCTACAGGTGTTTATTTAAATGAGTTAAACAATGGAGCAATTACGGAAGCTGTAAACAATAATATTTCAACAGCAATGTATGCGATGATTGAGCTATTATTTAAATCGAAAATCGTCAAATCTTTTGTATCTATTGTAGCAATGATTGCTGTTACTATTTTCTTTGTAACTAGTGCTGATTCAGGGTCACTAGTTGTGGATAACCTAGCTTCAGGTGGAAAAGTAGAATCACCAAAAGTTCAAAGAGTATTTTGGGCTTCAGTGCTTGGCTTTATTTCTATAGCAGTATTATTGTTAGGTGGGCTAGAAGCATTTGGAATTATCCAATCTGCAGTTATCGCATCTACATTACCTTTCGCATTATTATTGATCATTGCGATTTACTCTTTACTAAAGGCATTTCAAAAGGAAGATTGTTAACAATCTTCCTTTTTTTTAGAATACTCTCACGTTTTGCTTTTCTAGTTCGACTTGTACTTTTTTAATGTCTACTTGAGAAGTTGGAACATTATCTTTAACACTGATTGCTGCAGCTGCACCAGCTCCTTGACCAGTTACAACGCAACATGCCATATTTCTAAATGCTGCATGAGCCATGATATCTCCTGAGATAGCTCTACCAGCAACTAGTAAGTTGTCAATTTTTTTAGGTAAAATTGCTCCATAAGGAATTTGGAAGTATCTTCCTGTAGTTGGAATCCATAGTACTCCATTCCCATCTATGAACTCAGGGAAGATTCCGATTGTGTCATCAAATCTACCTTGCTCCATAACATCTTTTCCAGTCATATGGTAATGACCTTCGATTTGACGAGATTCTCTAGTACCCATCGTCATCCCGAAGTTTCTTAATTTTGCATTTTCGAATCCTGGTGCATAAGCTCTTAATGCCTTGATTGCATTTAATGAAGCTCTTCGTCCTGTAATCTCTGCTTTTGTTAAATCTTCGATATCAGTACAATCTACATCACCCATAAATACTACATTTAATTGAGTGACGTCTCCATTGTCTGAAATAGTTGAATAAGAACCACCGTATGCTACGTTTTCCTCTGCTTCAATAACTCCAGCTTCTAATGCATCGTTAAATGGTTTTACTAAGAATGGTGAGAACATATCTTCTTCTTTACCATTAGTAGTCATTCCCCATTCACCTTCCCAATCAGAATAAGTTGGATTAATTTCTTTAATATATTCTTGGAATTTTTCTGGATCAACACCTCTAGCATGAAATAATGGTGTTACCCATGATAATGTGTCTCTTTTATTAAACGGTGCACCTGCCAATGCAGCTACGTCTGCGTCACCTGTACAGTCTATAACTCTTTTTGCTAAGATTGCACGTCTACCAGACTTGCTTTCTGTGATAATACCTTTGATTTGATCGTCTTCAACAATCGCTTCTACACAAGAAGTATGTAGCAAAGGTCTTACACCTGCATCTTCAACTAATTCGTCACATAAAAATTTAAACATCTCCGCGTCTAACGCTTGAGAAGTTGATTGTGGTTCAGGAGTTGCCCCACCAATCTTGATTGCTCTTTCTTCAAGTTCAAATGCTAATCCACCTGCCTCGATTGTTCCCTCATGTCGATACCAAGCAAATCCTTCAACACCTACTTGAGATATTACTCCTCCAAAACATCCATAACGTTCTAATAACATAACAGATACTCCGGCTCTTGCAGCAGTAACTGCTGCCCCTAGTCCAGAAGGACCACTACCTACAACTAATACATCTACCTCAGCATGCACAGGTATTTGTTTAGAAGGTTCTGTAATAAAATTCATATTTACCTCCACTAAATTACTATTCTACTGTGATGATACCACATTAGATATTTAAAAATGAAGAAAAAAAGATAGAAGTGGAAGTATGAGATAATTTTTCCACTATGTAGAAATTTGATACACAAATTATTCCGTTATTTGGAACAAGTGTTAAAAAAGATGTATATTGCCGCCGTTTTTGATACATCACAACTTAAATAATGACTTGTATAGGATGTTTAAGCGTTTTCAACTTATGAAGATTTTTATTCCACTATGTGAAATACTATTCAAAATTATTGAAACCAAAATCTACATTGTGGTAAAATTGCTCTAAAGAAAGATTTTTGGAGGGAAAAAATGAATAACAAGAGGAAGTACTATACGGCCTTAGTTTTACTAGCAGTGTCGTATGTATCGATGTATTATGTACCTTACCTTTATTACTATTTTGGAAATCAAATGGTAGAGTACTTCAATACTGACTTACCAACAATTGCTAGTTTTGTGCAAGTGTATGGTACTGCAGCGTTTATCTTATATATTCCGGCAGGAGTGGTAGCAGATATGTTCGGTGCAAAAAGATTGATGATATTGTCTTTAGCAGCAACATCAGTTTTATCACTACTATATGGTATGACTACAAGCGTTACTGTAGTTAGATGGATTACAATCGGGATGGCTATTTCAACTATCCTAACCTTCTGGAGTGCATGGTTAAAATCAATCGCAAGAGCGGGTGCACCTGGAGAGTCGGCTAAATCATTTGGTTTAGTTTATAGTATGACAGGTATCTTTACAGTATTATTTGGGACTATCTGTACATTCATCGTTGGAGATGATTCAAGTAACTTAAAATGGGTATTATACTTCTACGCAGTAATCTTCGCGTTGACTGCTGTATTAGTTCAATGGATCTTCCCAAGTGATAATGATGAATCATTACAAGACAATGGAGAAGACAATCAAGAAAAATTTGAAGTAAGTTTAATTTGGAAAGTAGCAAAAATGCCTGTTGTTTGGTTTATTGGATTAGCAGCAATGAGTTGGTATATGTTCCAATCTACAACAGCAGCATACAACCAATATTTACCAACTGTATATGATTTAAGTTTTAAACAAACAAGTTTCGTATCAGTATGGAGAACAAATGGTGTAATTATCTTCGCTGGACCAGCAGCAATCTGGTTACAGTCAAGAGTTAAACAAACAACAAAAGCTATGAATATTTTAGGAGTAGCTGCAGCAGTGTTAATCGCAGTGTTAATCTTCTTACCAAATGAACATACGCTAGCTATTCCAGCAATCATTCTAGTATTAGCGATTGCATTTATGAGTTTAGGAGCAAGAAGTATTTACTTTGGAACTATTGAGGAATCTAAAATTCCAATGAGAGTTGTTGGAACTGCAACAGGGTTTATTTCACTGATTGCTTATATTTCAGATATCTTTATTCATGGTATTGTAGCGGATATGATTACAAGAGATGGTGTGACGTACTTACCAGGATTTAGAAACTTATTTACATTGCAGTATGGGTTATTAGCGTTAGCTATTGTCATGACGTTATTAATCTACAGAGAAGTGAAAAAAGTTAATAAAGCAAAAGTTTAAAATTTGAGAGGCATTGCCTCTCTTAAAAAAGAGATTTAAGAAAACGCTTTATTAGTTTTAATAAATTATTTTAAAGGGAGAAAGAGAAACATGAATATGAAAAAGTATTACGCAAGACTATTATTATTAGCATTTGCATCAGCAATCGTTTACTTCCCACCTTACATGTATTATACATTCGGGAACCAAATGATGGAAAGATACGCAACGGACTTACCAACGTTAGGAGCTATGGTAGGACTTTATGGGACAATCGCATTTATCGTATATATTCCAGCAGGAGTATTAGTAGATATCTTTAGTGCAAAGAAATTATTAATTTTCTCATTCATTACATCAGCAGTATTAACTATATGGTTAGGATACACTCACAGTGTAACAATGATGAAAGTTATCTTTGTATTATTAGCAATCACAACAATCTTAACATTCTGGAGTGCATGGTTAGTAGCTGTAGCAACTGCAGGTGGTAGAAAACTACAAACTAGATCGTTCGGATTAACTTATACTATGGTTGGATTTACAAACATCGTTGTAGGTTTAGTAATGACAGGAATCATCGGGAATAACCCAAGCAACATTGGATTAGCTCTAACAGTAATCGCAATTTCAATGGTGATAATGGCAGTTATCTCAATGTTCTTACTTGATGACAAACCACAAGAAGAAGATGGTAAACCAGCTGAAGAGTCTAAGTTTGAATTAAAATACTTAAAAGAAGCATTAACTACACCAGTAGTTTGGTACATTGGTTTAATGGTATTCAGTTTCTATGCATTATTGGCAACTACAAATACATTTAACCAGTTATTAAGTGTTGGATACGGAATGACAGATGCACAAGCATCATTCATCGCAGTGTTCAGAGCGAATGGGTTAGGATTAATTGCAGGACCAGCAATGATCGCTTTAAGTACAAAAGTGAAATCTACTTCTAAAGCATTAAAATACATCGGAGTAGTAGAAGCAATCTTAATCGCAGCACTATGGTTCTTACCAACATCAATGAACTTAGTAATCATTGCTATTATCTTCGTATTAGCAATCGCGTTCTGTAGTTTAGGTGCAAGAGCTATCTACTTCGGAACAATTGGTGAAGCAAACATCTCTGGTAAAATCTTAGGGACAGCAACTGGTGTAATCTCATTAGTAGCATATGCAGCTGATATGTTCATCCATACAGTAGTAGCAAATATGATCTCTGCTGAAAATGGTGACATCATCTTATCAGGATTCAGTAAAGTACATGTTTTACAAATTGGATTATTAGCATTAGGATTTGTATTAAATATCTTAATCTATAGAGAAGCTAAAAAAAGAAATACTCAAGAAGCATAGTATCTCACTCTGAAATGTACCCCTCACGGGGGGTGCATTTATTGTGAGGAGTTAAGAATAAAGAGGACAACAGAAAATGGAAAATAAAAAACTAGTAATGATTCCAGGCCCAACACCTGTGACTAGAAGCATTATGGATCAAATGGGTAGAGAAACAGTAGCGTTTAAAGACCCAGACTTTGTAAATGATTATAAACAACTAATTATTGATTTAAAGGAAATGTGGCATGCTGAAGAAGCATTCGCAATCTCAGGAACTGGTACTTTAGCAATGGAAATGGCTGTTGCCAATACTGTTAAAACTGGGGACAAAGTTCTAGTAATTAGTCATGGTTTCTTCGGGGATCGTTTTATCGATATGTTCGAAAGACGCGGAGTGACTGTTGATGTGTTAAAAGCTGAATGGGGAACTACAGTACCTTTAAGCGAGATTGAATTAAAATTAAAAGAAGGTTACAAAGCAGTTACCGTAACACATGTTGATACTTCAACTGGTGTAAAAGCAAACGTTGAAGGTGTAGGTGCATTGGTTGAACAATACGAAGATACGGTATTAATTGTAGATGGTGTATGTTCAACTGCAGCTGAAAGAGAATACTTAGAAGAAATGAAAATTGATATTTTATTATCAGGTTCTCAAAAAGCATTTGGTGTTGCACCAGGTTTAGCCTTATTATGGGCAAGTAAAAAAGCACTAGCTAGAAGGGCTAGTCTAGGTACAATTGCAGATTCTTATATTGATTTTGACAAATGGTTACCAATTATGAAAGACCCAATGAAATATTGGGGAACTCCTACTATCAACTTAATCTGGGCTTTAAAAGAGTCTGTAAGATTAATTAAAGAAGAAGGTATGGAAGAAAGATTTGCCAGACATGAAAAAGATTCAAGAGCAATAGAAGAAGCAATCCTTAGTTTAGGATTCGGAATCTTGGCATCTGAAGAATGTAGAGCTGTTACTTTGACAAACTGTGTCTACCCTGAAGGTGTGGATGATGTTGAGTTTAGAAAAGTATTAAGTGAAGAGGGTGTTATCGTTGGTGGAGGTTTAGGCGCTTACGCTGGTAAGTTGTTTAGACTAGGACACATGGGTAATATCGACAAGCACATAATCGTTTCTACATTAGCAGCAATTGAACGTGCTCTTCACAGAGTAGGTCAAAGAGTTGAGTTTGGTACATCAGTTGGTATTTATTTAAGTAAAACAGTGTAATTTTATATAAAACAAAAAGTTAATAATTTTGGTTATAGAAAAGAGAAACCTTTGTACAAAGTAGTACGGGGTTTTTTCTATACACCAAATAGAGAGGGGCATTTATGTTAGCACTAAACGTAGAGTTTGCTGAATATGATCTTTTCTATGATGGGATGGAGAAGGCATTAAAAAGAGCAGCAGAGTGTGGTATAACACACGTACATTGGGTTTATGACTGGGAGGATGAATATATTTATTCAAAATCTGAAATGGAATATATCAAACTTCTATTAGAGAAGTACAACTTAAAAGCAAAATCATTACATGCAACTGAAGGTGGAGTTAGGAGTTCATGGGTGAATGGTAAGAAATTCTTTGACAATCGTGAAAGGTTAGTTAAGATACGTAAAGATTATACATCAGAAAATGAGTATATGAGAAAAGCCGGTGTTGAACTAGTATTAAACAGATTGGAGTTAGCAAAACTAATCGGTGCGGAAGATATCGTGTTACATATGCAGTATCCGTATGAGTTGTTAGAAAGAGATGCAGAGGCAAAAAGAAAATATTGGGAGCAATCATTTAAATCATTCGATGAACTAAAGATTTGGTGTTTAGAAAACAATATGAAGATTGCTGTTGAAAATATGATCTGTACTCCAAAAGAATATCAATTTGAACAGTTTGATAAATTATTTGAGAGATATAGTTTTGATTTTATGGGATTTGCATTTGACTCTGGTCACGGGGCATTGATGTGTGAAGACACAATTGAGTTTGCTAGAAGATATCAAGATAGATTAATCGCGTTACATTTGCACGATAATCAAGGATTGGATTTATCTAAGGATGAAGATCCGGATACAGCCACTCTATTCTCAGATAACCACGCAATTCCGTTTACAGGAATTATGGATTGGGAAGGTCTTACAGAAGTGATTGCAAAATCACCTTATGAACTTCCACTAAACCTAGAGTTGGTAATGTTCGAAGAACCAACAGAAGAAAATCAAAGAGCATATTTAAAAAGAGCATTAGAAGCTGGAGATAAGTTAACTGAAATGGTGTTAAGTAAAAGATAAGTATTAATGAATCTAGAGCCGAAACTAGACATAAAAATATACTCTGGAGTGTACAATCACTCCAAACCCTATTAAAGAGGTCGTTAGACCTCTTTTCTTTGAAAATGATAACGCTAAAGATGTGAAAATTAAAATTTATAAACTTTATTTCTAATCGAGAAAATATTGATTACTATGCGGAAAAATGGTATATTTAATTGTTGGAAAAATAAAAGTTAATAGAAAACATTCAAGAGAGAAGAGTAATGGATTATATATTCAGTTCGTCTTTTCTTTTTTTGTTTTTTATGACTTTATATACGTTATTTTTTGCATAAGGGAGAATATCAAAATGGAAAAATATATTATGTCAATTGACCAAGGTACAACTAGTTCAAGAGCGATTTTGTTTAACAAAACTGGTGAGGTTGTAATGTCTAGTCAAAAAGAGTTTAATCAACTATTTCCTAAGCCAGGATGGGTTGAACATGATGCTATGGAGATTTGGTTAAGTGTGTTAGGTTGTATCTATGATATTACGGAGCACAATGATGTAGAGATTGATCAGATCGCTGGTATAGGGATTACCAACCAAAGAGAAACTACAGTAGTTTGGGATAAACATACCGGCTTACCTATTTACAATGCGCTAGTGTGGCAATCACGTCAGACAGATTATATTTGTGACAACTTAAAAGCACAAGGGTTAAATGATATATTTAGAGATAAAACGGGCCTATTAATCGATGCGTATTTCTCAGGTACAAAAGTAAAATGGATTTTAGATAACGTAGATGGTGCTAGAGAAAAGGCTGAAAACGGTGATTTATTGTTTGGAACAATCGATACATGGATTATTTGGAAATTAACAAATGGGAAGGTTCACGTTACAGATTATTCAAATGCTTCAAGAACATTGATGTATAATATCCATGATTTAGAGTGGGATCAAGAACTTCTGGATATTTTAACAGTTCCTCGTTCGATGTTACCTGAGGTTAAAAACTCTTCTGAAGTATATGGAAATACTTCTAAGCACATCTTCTTTAATAAAAGAATTCCGATTGCTGGTATTGCAGGGGATCAACAAGCAGCCTTATTTGGTCAGATTTGTTTTAATGAAGGTGATGTTAAAAATACATATGGAACTGGTTGTTTTATGTTAATGAACACTGGAGATAAACCTGTTAAAAGCGAGCATGGTCTTTTAACAACTATCGCATGGGGTGTAAACGGTAATGTAACATATGCATTAGAAGGATCGGTTTTTGTGGCTGGGTCTAGTATTCAGTGGTTGCGAGATGGACTTCGTATGATTAACGATGCACCTGCTAGTGAAGAGTATGCTACTAGAGTGGAATCAAGTGACGGTGTATATGTCGTGCCTGCGTTCGTAGGACTTGGGACTCCTTATTGGGATACGGATGCACGTGGAGCGATCTTTGGACTAACACGCGGTACGGAAAAAGAACATTTTATTAGAGCGACTTTGGAATCAATTGCATATCAAAGTGCAGATGTATTAAGGGTAATGGAATCGGACTCGGGGTTAGATCTAAATTCTATGAGAGTAGATGGTGGAGCAGTGAAGAATAATTTCTTAATGCAATTCCAATCTGATCTATTAAATACACCAGTTGAAAGACCAGTTGTTAATGAAACGACAGCTCTTGGCGCTGCTTATTTAGCAGGATTGGCTGTAGGGTATTGGTCTGACTTAGATGAGTTAAAAGATAACTGGACTTTAGATAAAAAAATTAAACCAAAGATGCTAGACGATGAAAGAGCACATCTTTATAAAGGATGGAAGTTAGCAGTGGATTGTGCTAGAGCATTTAAATTGTAGATTGTAAGAAGAGAACCTAAAGTTCTCTTTTTTTTATAAATAGAAATAAGGTATTTATAATTACTAAACCCTTTTATTATGAAGCTAAAGATGTAATCGTTTTCACAAAAAAATAGTTTTCAATATGTGATTTAAATCACATTTTATACATGCCTAATTAGGTATCTTATACGTGGTTAGAAAACTATTAATAAATTTTGGAGGTTTTAGAATTATGGAAAGAAAAATGTTTTGTTACCAATGTCAAGAGGCAGCAAAAAACACAGGATGTGAAGTAATTGGTGTATGTGGTAAAACACCCCAGTTAGCCACAAAGATGGATGTATTAAAATATGTATTAAAAGGGTTGAGTGTTGTTGCGAATGATGCTGAGGTAAATGGAGTAGACGTTAAAGTAGCTGATTTATATATTATGGAAAGTTTGTTCAAGTTAATTACAAATGCGAACTTCTCAGAAGACGTGTTTGAAACGGTAATTAAAGAAGGTATTACAATTAGAGAAAACCTAAAAGCTGGTTTAGCTTCTGTATATGAGTCTGATGAAACAACTTGGGTTGTAGAAGAAGTTAGTGATATTATCGCTAAAGGGCTAAGAGTTGGTGTGTTATCAACCGAAGATGAAGATATTAGAAGTGCCAGAGAAATTATTCTTTATGGTTTAAACGGTATGGCAGCATATCACTCTCATGCACATAAATTAGGGCATACATCTGAAGATGTATTTAAATTTACACGTAAAGCATTAGCTAGTATGTTAGATGATACATTAGGATTAATGGATTATGTTGGTTTAATTGATGAAGCAGGTAAATACAGTGTTGAAGTGATGGCCCTTCTCGATGGAGCAAACACGGGTACGTATGGTAACCCAGAAATCACTGAAGTTAACATTGGTGTAGGAACTAGACCTGGTATTTTAGTAAGTGGGCATGATTTACATGATATTGCTGAATTATTGGAACAAAGTAAAGATGCCGGTGTGGATATTTATACACATAGTGAAATGTTACCTGCTCATTATTATCCAGAGTTTAAAAAGTATGATCATTTATACGGTAACTACGGTAATGCATGGTGGGATCAAACAAAAACATTTGAAACATTTAATGGACCAGTTGTATTCACTACAAACTGTTTAGTACCACCTAAAAAGTCTGCTACATATAATGATAGAGTATTTACAACAGGTAATACTGCGATGCCTGAATGGCAAGCGGTGGAAATTGTGAACGGAAAAAAAGATTTCTCAAAAGTTATAGAGTTAGCAAAAACATGTGCTGCACCTGAAGAGATTGAGACAGGTTCAATCGTAGGTGGATTTGCTCATAATCAAACATTGGAATTAGCGGATAAAGTTGTAGAAGCTGTTCAAAGCGGAGCGTTGAAAAAATTTGTTGTTATGGCAGGTTGTGATGGTAGAAGTACGAAGAGAAGTTATTATACTGAATTCGCAAAAGCTTTACCGGAAGATACTGTAATCTTAACTGCGGGTTGTGCGAAGTTTAAATATAATAAATTAGATTTAGGTGATATAGGTGGAATTCCAAGAGTATTAGATGCAGGTCAATGTAATGATTCATATTCATTAGTTGTGATTGCATTGAAATTAGCCGAAGTATTTGGAGTAGGTGTTAATGAATTGCCAATTGCATACAATATTGCATGGTATGAACAAAAAGCCGTAACAGTATTATTAGCATTGTTACACCTAGGAATTCAAAATGTTCACATTGGTCCAACCTTACCAGCCTTCTTAAGTGAGAATGTAGCGAACTTCTTAATTGATACATTCAAGTTAGGAACAATCTCAACTGTAGAAGAAGACATTAAAGCATTTATCTAAAAATCTGAAAGATCTCAATTTGAGGTCTTTTTTTGTAGGTCATAGGGTAGGTTATGCAAGATATCGACATTTTGTTGTTTCTTCTTTATCTCTCATTAGAATGAGTAGTGTAATAAAAGAGTAGTATTTCGGAGGAAAAAGAAATGAGAAAAGTTAATTTATTATTTGTGGCGTTAGCTGCAGTATTTGCTTTAGCCGCATGTAGCGATAAAGTAGAAGAAGTAAAAATGGAGGCGGCTGTCCAAGAAGTATCAGAAGGAAGAGTATTGGTTGAAAGTGAAGAAGGACCAATCTGGTTTAGTTATGAAGATGTTTCTGAGTTAGAAGCAGGAGATGTTATTGAAGTAACATACGATGGTGTGTTGGCAGAAAGTAATCCAATGCAAGGAACGATGATTTCTTATAAGATGATTACAGAGTTTGTTCCCGCTCCAGAAGTGATGGAAGTAGTAGTATTAGAAGTAGAAGAATCTAGAGTATTAGTAACTTCTGAATTAGGACCAATCTGGTTTAGTTATGAAGACACAGCAGATTTAAGTGCTGGTGATGTTATTAAAGCAACATATGGTCCTGAGTTGATGGAAAGTGACCCTATGCAAAGTACAATGCACTCATATGAAATGGTAACTAAGTTTGTACCAAAATTTGATATGACAGCTAGTGAAGTTCTAAATGCAGTGTTAGAAACAGCGATTGCTAATGGTGTCGAGTACGGTGGAAGTATGGAAGGTGTTATTGATGAAAATAACCAACAATGGTATTTAGGTTCTGGTGATTATCCTGAGTTCTTGGATGCAGCCGTATACGCACCAATGATGAATGTAGATGTAAGCTTAATGGTTGTATTGAAAGTAGAGTTAGATCAAGTTGAAGACTTGAAAACAACGATTATGGAAAGTATTGATCCAATGAGACTTGTTTGTGTAACGTTTGATTTGGAAGAAGATGTAATTGTAGATAGTTATGGAGATACGGTGATTTTAATCATCAACAAGCAATATGTTGAAGAGATTCATGACGCATTTGTAGAGATCCAATAGGAGGTTTTCTGTGGTATTTTCTAGTATTGAGTTTTTATACCTGTTTTTACCACTAATCATAGTTGTATATTTTATAGTTCCAAGTAGGTTTAAAAACCTAATATTATTAGTATTTAGTTATTTGTTTTATGCATTTGGAGAACCTGTTTACATCTTGTTAATGGTGTTCTCATCAATCGTGGACTACATCATTGGAAGGGTAATAGAATCTTCAAAACAAGATTCTTATAGGAAGTTATTCTTAATTTTATCGATTGTGATTAACGTATCATTGTTAGGAGTATTTAAATATTATGACTTTTTAATAGAGTCTGTTAATTATTTGTTTAATTCTTCATTCGAAACAAGAGAGTTACCACTACCGATTGGGATTAGTTTCTTTACATTCCAAACAATGAGTTATTCGATTGATGTATATAGAAAACGTGTTGCTGCACAAAAAAACTTTATTAACTTTGCATGTTATGTAAGCATGTTTCCACAGTTAATTGCCGGGCCGATCGTTCGTTATGCAGATATTAATGATCAGTTAAATGAAAGAACACATAGTGCACAGAAGTTTCAGGAAGGATTGACACGTTTTGTATACGGTTTAGCAAAAAAGGTATTAATTGCGAATAACATAGGATTAATAGCGGATCAAGCCTTAATGGGGCATCAGACGATGTTATCTATTTGGATTTATGCATTCGCATTCGGAATGCAAATATACTTTGATTTTAGTGGATATAGTGATATGGCTATAGGGTTAGGAAAGATATTTGGATTTGATTATAAGGAAAACTTTAACTATCCATATATTTCAAAATCAATTACAGAGTTTTGGAGACGATGGCATATGTCTTTAGGGAATTGGTTTAGAGATTATTTATATATTCCTCTAGGAGGAAATAGAGTAAAGGTACCAAGGTTTATATTAAATATATTAATTGTGTGGGGTATTACAGGGTTGTGGCACGGTGCGTCATTTAACTTTGTTGTTTGGGGACTTTACTTTGGAGTTATTTTATTGATTGAAAAATTAGTGTTACAAAAAGTAGTTGGAAAAGGAATATTGTCGCATGTTTATGTAGTAGTAGTGTTATTGGTCGGATGGCTAATATTTACAAGTGAAGATGTGGGAATGTTTGTTAGTTATATGAAAGGCTTTGTTGGGGTTGGAGTTCCAGTAACCGACCAGTACAGTCTCTTCTTATTAAAAGAAGGATTGGTTGTCTTCGCGGTAGCTATTCTGTTTTCCATTCCATTCTTTAGAAAGGTTCAAAAGCAAAATTGGTTTATTCGTATTACCCCAATTTGGTTAGCAGTACTATTGCTTGTTTCGACAGCGTATATTGTTGACTCCTCGTTTAACCCATTTTTGTACTTTAGATTTTAATGAAGAATATGATGAGTGTTGTGGTAGTTCTTGGATTGATGTTCCTTTTAACTATTATGAATCTACTACAACCGAGTAAAGAGAGTAGTGAACTAGAACGAAGACCCCTTCAACAATTCCCTGAGTTTAGTATTGAAACGATTACCTCAGGTCAGTTCCAGGAAGAGTTTTCTGAATATGTATCCGATCAATTTGTGGCTAGAGATTTCTTTAGAGGCATAAAAACGGATGTGCAAATTCACCTGTTTCAAAGAGTTTGGCATAATGATGTTTTTATTGTTGATGGAGATTTGTACGATCAGTTTGATGAAATTGATTATGATACTATAGATACTCATATTGAAAATATTAATAGATTTATTGCTACATTGGATAATAATGTTTACTTAACATTGGTACCTTCAAAGGCACACGGGGTAAAGTTGCCAAATATCGATCAGGAGATGTTGGCGAAATATATTTCAGTTAATGTGGATGCAGAGTATTTGGACCTTTTCAACTATGAATGGGAAGATGCGTTCTTGATATCGGACCCACATTGGAAACAAGAAACTGCGATTGATATATATCATAATTATTTACAAGAACACCTTATCAAAGAACAAATAATGTATGATTATGTTATGAACAGCTTAGAAGAAGAATACTACGGAACACTGTATAGTAGTCTCGGGACAGGAAATTATTATGATAAATTACCGTACTATACAAATGAAGTGATTTCAAACCTTGAGGTATGTATTCTTTCTAATAATACTTGTCACCAGGGTCCTTATCTTGATGTTGCTGAAGGAGAATCATTATATGATATCTACCTAGGAGGTAATGAACCGATTGTTGTGATTAACAATGATGCGGTTGAAGATAGAGAGTTAGTGATCTTCGCAGATTCATTTGGGAATTCAATTGCACCAATTATTGCGCAAGATTATAGTAAAGTAACGATTATTGACCTACGTTTGGTTCGTTTAGAGTTTTTGGATCAGTTTGTTGATATTGGAGATGCTGATATCTTATATTTATATAATATTAAATCAATGAATGATGACTATAGATTAACAAATTAGAGGATTTTTTCCTCTTTTTTTGTACTTTGGTATTTAGAAATTTACAAATTTTTACCTAAAAATTATCAAAATCGCTTCGAAATTTGAATTTTTTGGACAAAAATTGTTATTTTTACATAAATTGGTTTGAATTACAAAATATAGTGAGGTATAATTACTTTGACATTCAAACTTTGACAATCAAAGTAAATGAGAGGAAGAGAATATGAGTAAGATAAAAATAGTAGTCGATAGTACATCAGGGATTGACTTAATGGAAAATCCAATTGATGCAGAAGTGTTACGTTTATTTGTGATATTTGATGGAAAGCAATATAGAGATGGTCTTGATTTAACTCCAGAAGAGTTTTATGAAATGATTGAAAATAATAAAAGTGTATTGCCTTCAACGTCTCAACCAACGATTGGCGGAACTGTTGAACAGTTTGAAAGATTAAAAGAAGAAGGGTATGAAGAATTAATTGTATTTACAATATCTAGTGGATTAAGTGGAACGTATTGGACAACTGAATCAGCGAAGAATATGGTAGAAGGATTAAAAATTTATACCGTAGATTCACGTAAAACTGTTATGCCTTTATATAGCATGGCTGAACAAGCTTATGAGTTGGTGCAACAAGGTAAGAGTGCTCAAGAAATTGTAGATTATATTGAATCGATTAAAAACGATTATAAAATTTATCTAGCGGTTGGAGATTTAACGCTATTACAAAAGAATGGCCGTTTATCTACTGCTAGTGCTATGATTGGTTCGATATTGAAGATTAAACCATTATTGATGATTGATGACGAGGGAGTTATCAAATCAGTTGAAAAGATTCGTACAATGAAAAAAGCATTAAAAACAATGGTAGATGCGTTCGTTGGCGAAGGTGAAGTAAGTGAAGCAAACATATTACACTCTAATAGCCCAGAGTTGGCGGAAGAGTTTAGAACTTTACTTGCGGAGAAGAAACCGGAACTGAAAGACATTCCAATGTTCCAGTTGACTCCAGTTATCGGGTCTCACTTAGGAAGAGGGACAGTAGGAATTACATTTAGAAGAGGGAGTAATTAAAGATGTTAGAAAAAATTAAAGAGTTAATTATCGAAGAGTTAGGTGTTAATGCAGAGGAAGTAACTCCAGCTGCAAGTTTAACAGAAGATTTAGGAGCGGATTCATTAGATGCTGTTGAATTAATTATGGCAATCGAAGAAGAGTTTGATGTGGAAATTCCAGATGAAGTAGCTTCTGAAATGAAGACAGTACAAGACATTATTTCTTTTATTGAAAAACAATAATGATTTAAAAGTTGACTGTTTAGTCAACTTTTTAAGTTGTTCAAAACTAACTTATTAAGATAAGGGGAAAGAATATGGAATTAAAATATTTAAAAGCAATTATTAAAGAATTTACGTCTAGTGATATACACAGACTGAAAATAGAGGAAGATGGAACAATCATCTCATTAGAAAAAGAAGACAAGCAATATGTTCAAGCTACTCCAGTGCAAGAGGTAGTACAACCGGTATCAACTCCTCAACCTCAAGCTGTAGCGTCTGTAGCGGAAGTAGAAGAACATCGTGAAACGATTAATGCACCATTAGTAGGTACATATTATGAGTCACCTAGTCCTAACGATTCAAGCTTTGTAAAAGTTGGTGATTTTGTAAAAGAAGGTCAAACAGTATGTATTATCGAAGCGATGAAAGTTATGAATGAGATCAAGTCTCCACAATCGGGAATCATCAAAGAGGTGCTTGTATTAAATGAAAACATGGTTGAGTTTGATCAACCATTAATGGTGATTGAATAGTGAAAAAAGTTTTAATTGCGAATAGAGGAGAGATTGCTGTTAGGATTATCCGCGCTTGCAAAGAGATGGGTATTCAAACAGTTGCGGTATATTCGACTGCTGATAAGGACTCACTACATGTGAAGTTTGCAGATGAGGCCATTTGTATAGGTGGAGCAAAGTCGAGTGAATCGTATTTAAAGATGGATAATATTATTTCAGCAGCTGTGAATACAGGAGCTGATGCGATACATCCTGGATTTGGATTTTTAAGTGAAAATTCAACATTTTCAAAACTATGTGCTGATTGTGGTATTACCTTTATAGGACCTAGTGGTTCTGTTATTGATGATATGGGTAACAAAGCAAGAGCGAAAGAGTTAATGATTCAAGCAGGTGTTAGTGTTGTCCCAGGTAGTGAAGGAACTGTTACGTTAGAAGAAGGATTAACAGTTGCCCAAGAAATTGGATATCCAGTATTAATCAAAGCATCATCGGGTGGTGGTGGACGCGGTATGCGTATCGCTAATTCAGATGAAGAGTTTGTAGATGGATATAAGAGCGCAAGTATGGAAGCGAAAAGTGCGTTTGGGGATGATGCAATGTATGTTGAAAAATATATCGTTAACCCAAAGCATATCGAGTTTCAGATTTTGGCGGATTCTTTTGGTAATGTAATTCATTTAGGGGAACGTGATTGTTCTGTGCAAAGAAGAAATCAAAAGATTATCGAAGAAGCGCCAAGTGCATCACTTTCTCAAAAGATGAGAGAAGAAATGGGTGCGGCATCAGTTAGAGCGGCTCAGGCTGTAAATTATTGTAATGCTGGAACGATCGAGTATGTAGTTACAGATACAGAATATTATTTTATTGAAATGAATACGCGTATCCAAGTGGAACATCCAGTTACAGAAATGATTACAGGTGTGGATTTAATTAAAGAACAATTAAAAATAGCTTCAGGAAAACCTTTAACACTCACACAAGAAGATGTGGTACTTAATGGTCATGCCATCGAAGCAAGAATAAATGCAGAAGATCCAAAAGAAGGATTCAGACCGTCACCAGGTACGGTAACTGCATTAAATGTACCAGGTGGGTTTGGTGTGCGTTTTGATTCATCAGTGTATCAGGGTTATACCATCAGTCCATTTTATGACTCGATGGTTGGAAAACTAATTGTTCATGGAAAAACTAGAAAAGAAGCCATTGCGAAAATGAGAAGAGCAATGGAAGAGTTGATTATTGATGGGATTACGGATAATACAAAATTATTATATTTGATTTTACATAATCCCGAATTTGTTAAAGGTAAGTTCAATACTGGGTTTATCGAAAAATACATTGATCAACTATTAGACTATAGATAATTCAGGAGGGAAGTATGACTTTAAAAAAAGCGTTTGAACAGAGAAAGTCAGATCTGACTGAGTTTAAAGAAAACAGAAGAAAAATAAGACCGATTATTAAAGGGGGAGACCAAATCCCTGAAGGTCTGTATGAAAAATGTCCGAACTGTGCTACATCTTTATTAATTGAACATATAAAGCAAAATGAATTTGTATGTCCTTCATGTGATGAGCATTTAAGAGTTCGTGCAATAGATCGAGTTACATTAATTGCCGATAAATATTCTTTTAAGGAATATGGTAGTGATTATTTATCTAAAAACCCATTGGGGATTGAAAAGTATGAAGAAAAACTTTCTTCTTTAAGAGCAACCAATGGTATCAATGAAGCATATGTTTATGGAACTGGACGCATCAATGGCGAAAAGTGTGTTATTGGTGTTATGGATAGTTACTTTCTAATGGGAAGTATGGGTAGCGTCGTTGGTGAAAAAGTGACAAAAACTTTTGAACTAGCACAAGAAAAAAAGTATCCTGTTATTATTTTCACTGCTTCTGGTGGTGCTAGAATGCAGGAAGGAATTTATTCTTTGATGCAGATGGCAAAGACAAGTACGGAAGTTGCAAAATTCTCCTCGGGTGGGGGGCTTTATATCACAGTGCTTACCCACCCAACAACAGGAGGAGTTACTGCTAGTTTTGCCATGCTAGGCGATATAATCTTGGCTGAACCAAAAGCTTTAATAGGTTTTGCAGGTCCGAGAGTAATTGAACAAACGATTAACCAAAAACTTCCAGAAGGATTCCAACGTAGTGAGTTTTTACTGGAAAAAGGATTTGTAGATCGTGTTGTTCATCGAAAAGAGTTAAAAGATACATTGGGAACATTATTAAAACTACATAGAAGGAGTGATGCTTAATGGGTGCGTTAAAAAACGTTGAGAAGATCAAACAGTTAGAACAGTCGTTGAGTGAGCTTCTATCTTCAAGTGATGATTTAGAAACGATTTCTTCAGTGAAAGAGATTGAAAAAAAGATGAAAGATTTAAGAGAGGAGTACCTAACTAATTTAAGTCCATGGGATAAAGTTCGTTTGGCTAGACATCCTGAAAGACCGACTAGTTATGAGTACATTGATTATATCTTTGATGATTTTATTGAGTTACATGGAGACCGTGTATTTAGAGACGATGAGTCTATCGTAGGTGGAGTTGCCTCATTTAATGGGACGCCAGTTACTGTAATTGGTCAACAAAAAGGTAAAAACACAGAAGATAATATAAAAAGAAATTTCGGAATGCCTCATCCAGAAGGGTATAGAAAGGCATTGCGTTTAATGAAACAAGCGGAAAAGTTTAACCGTCCGATTATTACATTCGTAGATACACCAGGTGCGTATCCTGGTATGGGAGCGGAAGAAAGAGGACAAGGTGAAGCAATCGCTAGAAATCTATTAGAAATGAGTCAGTTGACCGTACCAACATTGGCAATTATCGTTGCTGAAGGTGGTTCAGGTGGAGCGTTAGCACTGGCTGTTTCAAATGAAGTGTACATGCTTGAGAACTCGATTTTTTCAATTCTGTCTCCAGAAGGGTATGCATCGATCCTTTGGAAAGATGCATCCCGAGCGGCAGAAGCAGCAGATGTAATGCGTTTAACAGCACAAGATTTAAAAGAGTTAAGCATTATTGAACGTATTATTACTGAGCCAGTTGGGGGAGCTCATGAGTTTCCTGATTTAGCAGCTGGAAAAGTAAAAGAAGCAATCGAACAGTTCTTAAAAGATTTTGAGGGAAAATCTCAATCATATATAGTGAAACAACGTTACAACAAATTTAGAGATATTGGGGAGTTTAGAAGGTTATCGGATCTTCTATAGAATGTTATGAATATATTTAATAAATTAGAGTTAAAGTATCCTATCATTCAAGGAGCTATGGCAAATATATCTACGCATAAGTTGGCAGCAGCTGTATCTAATGCAGGTGGATTAGGTGTTATTGCTGCTGGTGGATGGGGCGCTGAGAAGTTGAGAGAAGAGATTCGACTTTGTAAAGAATTAACAGACAAACCATTCGCATTAAACATTATGTTGATGAGCCCTCATGTTGAGGAAATTGCCACGATGGTAATTGAGGAAGAAGTACCTGTATTAACAACGGGTGCTGGTAATCCTGGTAAATACATTAATAAATGGAAAGAAGCAGGAATTACAATTATTCCTGTTGTACCTAGTGTTGCATTAGCTAAACGTGTGGCGAAAGCTGGCGTTGATGCATTGATTGTTGAAGGTACAGAAGCTGGAGGGCACATCGGTGAAACATCAACAATGAGTTTAGTTCCTCAAGTTGTGGATGCTGTAGGCATTGATGTTATTGCTGCTGGTGGTATCGCTGACGCTAGAGGTGTTGTCGCAGCATTGGCTTTAGGTGCTATTGGTGTTCAAGCAGGTACAGTGTTTTTAGCTAGTGATGAATGTCCAATTCATGACAACTATAAAAATGCTGTTGTAAAAGCGAAAGATACCTCAACGATAGTTACAGGGAGAATCACAGGTGCACCTGTGAGAGTAATTAAGAATAAAATGGCGAGAGAGTATGTCAAAATTGCTAATGAAGGTATCGAGTTGGAAAAACTAGAAGAATTGACATTAGGGTCATTAAGAAAAGCAGTATTGGATGGAGACACGGATATGGGTAGTTTAATGGCTGGTCAAATTGCAGGAATGATCTCCGAGGTGAAACCAGTTAAAAAGATTTTAGAATCAATGTTCGATATTGAAAGTACAATAAAAGGTTTGGGTGGTTATATTGGGTAAGGTAGCATTTCTGTTTTCTGGGCAAGGGGCTCAATATGTGGGTATGGGTAACGATATCCAAGAACTATCAAAGGTAAAAGAAGTATTTAAAACTGCAGAAGATGTTTTAGGATTTAGTGTGAGTGATTTATGTAATGATGAAGAGAGAATTAATATTACGGAGTTTACTCAACCAGCGATTTTAACAGTTTCAGTTGCATTATATGAAGAAGTGAAAAAACACATCCAACCTGATGCAGTAGCTGGGTTAAGTTTGGGAGAATACTCAGCTATGGTTGCATCCGGAGTATTATCTTTTGAAGATGCAGTTGCACTGGTTCATAAACGAGGTAGATTTATGACAAAAGCCGTTCCAACTGGGGTTGGCTCTATGGCGGCAATCATTGGATTAGAATCAAATGTTGTAGAAGATGTTGTAAAGGACATTGAAGGTGTATATGTTTCAAATTATAACTGTCCAAAACAATACGTTATCGGGGGATATAAAGAATCTATTGTAAAAGCAGTGGATGCTTTAAAAGAAGCTGGTGCTAGAAGAGCAGTTGAACTGGTTGTAAGTGGACCGTTCCATACACCACTGTTAAAAAAAGCAGCAGAACAGTTACAAGCTGAACTAGAAACTGTACCAGTGAATGAAATGATTACGCCAATCGTGATGAACTATACCGGAGATTATCTAACAGGTGATGTTAAAGAGTTGATGGTTCAACAAGTCATGGGTAGTGTTCGCTTTGAAGAGACTATCAAGTTATTGATTCAGGAAGGTTTTGATACATTTATCGAAATTGGTCCTGGAAAAATATTAAGTGGTTTTGTTAAAAAAGTAGATAGAAGTATGAAAATTATGAATGTGGAAGATAAAGATTCTTTAACAAAAGTGTTAAGTGAGTTGGAGGTTAAGAATGATTGATTTAAAGGGAAAGGTAGCTTTGGTTACAGGAGGTTCTAGAGGTATTGGAGCGTCGATTGTAAGAAAATTATCTAAACAAGGTGCTACGATTGTTATAAATTATTATCACGATGAAATAGAAGCTATTGAGTTATTAGAAGAAATCAACACGAATGGTCAAGATAATATGATTGTTATGTGTAATGTTGCTGATTTCGAAGAAGCAAAAGAAATGTTTAATCAAGTGTATGAAAAGTATGGTCGTTTGGATGTCTTAGTAAACAATGCAGGAATCACAAAAGATGGGTTAATGATGAGAATGAGTGAAGCAGATTTTGATGCTGTTATCAATGTTAACTTAAAAGGTTCTTGGAATACGATAAAACATTCAACGAAGAGATTTATGAAACAAAGAAGTGGTTCCATTATTAATATTTCAAGTGTTGTTGGATTAATGGGGAATCCTGGTCAAGTAAATTATGTTGCTTCAAAAGCAGCGGTAATTGGAATGACAAAAACATTGTCAAAAGAGTTTGGTCCTAGAGGTGTAACAGTGAATGCAATCGCACCAGGATTTATACGAACTGCGATGACAGATGTTCTGTCAGATGAAGTGAAGGATGCAATGTTACAATCAATCCCATTGAATGCATTTGGATCTCCTGAAGATATTGCGAATACAGTTGCGTTTTTAGCAAGTGATGAAGCAAGATATATTACAGGTCAAGTAATCAGCGTAAATGGCGGAATGATTTAGTGAAAGTTCCTGAATTTACAATTAATGGAAAAAAAGTGGTTAATCCAATTATTCAAGGTGGAATGGGAATCAAGATTAGTTTACATAAACTAGCAACGGCAGCGTTAAATTCAAATATCGTTGGTACAATATCAGCTGCGCAAACAGGATTTGATCGCTTTATAAAAGAAAATGTTTCTAAGTTTTATAAAGACAACTATGAAGTAAACACACATGCATTAAAAGATGAAATTGATGCGGTTAGAAAAGAGTCAGATGGGATTCTTGGTGTAAATTTAATGACAGCAGGTAAAGGATATGATGCGTTTGCGAGTTTTTTAGCAACACAAGATATTGACTTTATCATATCTGGTGCAGGTTTACCTATGGATTTACCAAAATACTTGGTGGATTCAAAAGTGAAACCAGCGTTTATTGTTTCAAGTGGAAGAGCTGCAAAATTGGTTTGTAGAAATTGGGACAGAAAATATGGTGTATTACCTGAGTTTATTGTAGTTGAAGGTCCTCTAGCAGGAGGGCACTTAGGATTTTCAAAAGAAGAAGTTGAAACGAAGTCTTATCATAACTTAGAAGAGTTAGTGGTTGAGGTAATTGAACATATTAGACCATTTGAACAAAAGTACAATAAGAAGATTCCTGTTATAGCGGCAGGAGGAATTCATGATGGTGCAGACATCGCGAAGTTTATTGAACTTGGTGCATCTGGCGTTCAGATGGCAACTAGATTTATTGCAACAGATGAATGTGATGTTCATGACAACTATAAGCTAAAACTTATTGATGCAAAAGAAGAGGATATTGTTTCTACGGTTAGTCCTGCAGGATTACCTGGTAGAGCAATAAAAAATAAATTAACAGAACTGGTAAAAAACCAGAATTTACCAATCAAAAGATGTGTGGATTGTCTGAGAAGTTGCCAGAAAAAGAATATCCCATATTGCATAACAGAAAAACTAGGGGAATCGACATCAGGTGATGTTGAAAATGGTTTGTTATTCACAGGAGCAAAAGCTTACTTAATTGAAAAAGTAGTGTCTGTTCATGAACTGGTAGAGGAACTAATCAGAGAAATGAACAAGAAGCTACAGGAGGGTTAGAATGAGAAGAGTTGTTATTACGGGTCTTGGTGCTTTGACACCACTTGGAAATAATGTTGCCGATTCTTGGAGCAATGTTAAAAATGGAGTGAATGGTATTGATTACATAAAAAACTTTGATACGACTGACTTTGCGGTTAAAGTTGCAGGGGAGTTAAAAGATTTTGATGTAACGAATTATATTGATAAAAAGACTGCTAAAAGAGTTGATCCTTTTGCGCAATTCGCAATGGTTGCTGCAAAAGAAGCGTTAGCGGATTCTAAATATGAGATTACAGAAGAAAATGCGGATCGTGTTGGTGTTTTAATTGGTACTGGTATCGGTGGACTACAAACACTACAAAATGAACATACAAAAGCAATGACAAAAGGGTACAACAGAATTAGTCCATTTTTTATCCCTATGGCAATTGCAAACTTAGCTTCTGGTAATGTTTCAATCATGACGGGTGCTAAAGGAATGAGTTCTTCAGCTGTTACAGCTTGTGCTGCAGGGACAAACTCTATTGGGGATGCTTTTAGAAGTATTAAACATGGATATCATGATGTTATGATTGCTGGTGGAGCAGAAGCAGCGGTAAACGAATTTGGTGTATCTGGATTTGTTGCCTTAAAAGCGTTAAACCCATCAAATGATATTAATAGAAGTAGTATTCCATTTAACCAAGACCGAGCAGGTTTTGTAATGGGAGAAGGTGCAGGGGTATTAATCCTAGAAGAGTTAGAATCAGCAAAAGCACGTGGTGCTAAAATTTACGCTGAAATAGTTGGTTATGGCGCAACATGTGATGCATTTCATGTTACCGCTCCAGCTGAGGGTGGTGCAGGTGCTGCAAAGTGTATGAAAAATGCAATTGATGAAGCAAGAATTAATCCTAGTGAAGTGGATTATATTAATGCACATGGAACAAGTACACCTTTAAATGATAAAAATGAGACTGCAGCGATCAAAACTATATTCGGTGCAGACACGAATGTTGCTGTATCAAGTACAAAATCAATGACAGGACACTTATTAGGTGCTTCTGGTGGTATTGAAGCCATTTTCTCTGTATTAAGTATTGTAGAAGGTTTTATTCCTCCAACAATTAACTATACTACTCCAGATCCTGAATGTGATTTGGATTATGTAGCAAATGTTGGTAGAAAGGCAGACGTTAAAGTTGCTTTATCAAATTCATTGGGATTTGGTGGACATAATGCAACTGTCGTATTTAAAGAGTATGTTGAATAAAGAGCAAATTAAAGCAATTATCCCACATAGACATGAGATGTTGTTAATAGATGAAATAATAGAAGTAACTCCTGGTGAAACTGCTACAGCGGTGTTAACGGTAGATGAGGACAGATGGTTCTTTAAAGGTCATTTTCCGAATTATCCTGTAACACCTGGTGTATTAATGGTTGAGGCGTTAGCTCAGACAGCTGCGGTATCTCATTTATCATTAGAAGAAAACAAAGGGAGAATTGGGTTCTTTGCAGGAATTAATAACTGCAAATTTAAGAAACAAGTTGTTCCAGGTGATCGTTTGGAGTTGCACATTGAAACAATTAAAAAGAGAGGGGCTATTGCTGTAGTACAAGGTACTGCTACTGTAGAGGGAGTGTTGGCAGTGAAAGCCGAATTAACGTTAGCGATTGATCAAGGATAACCATATTGGAAATGAAATTATTCATTTCGGGTCAGTAACGTCTACAAATGATTATCTTAAGGAACATCATTGTTTAGCTAGTGGGACAGTTGTAACAACGGATTATCAAACAAATGGAAGGGGTACACAAAACAATACCTGGGAAAGCGCAAGGTTCCAAAACTTGCTTATGAGTGTTATTTTGAAACCTGACATGTTGGTTAGTGAAGTTGTACAAATTGTAAAGCTTACAAGTGTTGCTGTATATTCGACTCTTTTAAAATTTGGATTAGCTTCTGAAATAAAGTGGCCGAATGATATTATGGTAAACAACAAAAAGATAGCTGGAATTTTAGTTGAATCCAGTATTACAAAAAATAGCATCGATTATGTTATTGTCGGAGTTGGTCTAAATGTGAATCAAACATATTTTAGACAACTTTCAGATATCGCAACATCTATGAAGAAAGAAGGAACTGAAGTTCAAAGAGAACTTGTGCAAGAAACTTTTATAGAGTATTTAAATACGTACTTTAATGAGTTTAAAAAAGGAAATAGAGAGTATCTTGAACTATACAAAAAGGTTAAATATGAAAACAAGTAGTTTAGTAAAAATAGCAATGTTTCCTGCGTTGATGGCAGCAACAGCAGGGATTACGATACCAATGATAGGTGCCCCAATTACATTACAAACGTTGTTTGTATTGTTGGCAGGGTTTGTCTTAGGTAAAAATGATGGAGCAATTAGTATGTTAATTTACCTGCTTCTGGGATTGATTGGGCTTCCAGTCTTTTCAGGATTTTCTTCAGGTATAGCTGCCTTGATGGGACCAACTGGAGGGTTCTTATTATCATTTCCAATCGCAGCGTATGTAGTTGGATTGTTAAAAGAACGTACAAATAATTATTATGTAACAGGTTTAGTAGCAAGTGTACTAATCTATGTAGTAGGTATTCCATGGTTAGCAAATTATATAGGAGTATCTTTATCAGCAGCAATCTCGATGATGTTAGTGTATATCCCTGGTGATATATTAAAACTAGTCGCTTCTGTTATAATTTCAAAAAGAGTTCAAGCGGGGATTTAATCCCCGTTTCACATTTAGATGTTTTTTTTATCAAAACTATTGCGTTTTGCGAAGTAGTGGTGTAGTATGAAGTTGTAACTACCTCACATTGTGAAGTAGTCGCCAAATTTTTTTTACACTAACTACTGCGTAATATGAAGTAATTCGTAAAGTGAGGTAGTCGAGGAGGTGTCTTGTGTGAAAAGAAATTATCGCTTAAAAAAAGCCGTAAGAAGAGTAGATCGATTCTTCTGTGATGTCGGAGAACAAGTAGATGAGTTTATTGGTAAAGTTTCAGAGAACGAGACATTTGATAAAGTATTTACTAGAACAGAAAAAGTGACGGAAGATGTTACAAGATTCACAAAAAGAATGATCAATAAAATAATGGAGTAGGAGGATAAGTATGGATATTCAATTCAAAAAGGGGATTATTGAAGTATGTGTATTATCTGAGTTAGATAAAGAAGATACATATGGATATAAGCTGGTAAAAAATCTATCAGCAACATTGGAAGTTGGAGAAAGTACAATTTATACAATGTTACGTAGACTAACAAAAGAAGGGTCACTAGATCTTTATGAGAAAGAATCAAGTGATGGACCAACAAGAAAGTATTATACATTGACCGGAATCGGGAAAGAGAAAAAAATTAATTTAGTTAGCGAATGGAGAAGTTTTAATGTTAAGGTTAACAAGTTATTAGGAGGATATGATGAATAAACAAGAATTTATTGTAAAACTAAGAAGTTTTTTAAGAGTTACAACTGAAGACGAAAATAGTTTAGTTGAAGAGTATGAAGCGTTTATTGATGAAGCAATGGCAAATGGAGAAGCTGAAGAAGATGTTATTGCTAATTTGGAGTCACCAGAAGAAATCGCAACAATTGCGAATGAAGAATTAGGAATTGATAGTTCTAAAAAGTTTAAAGATTATGTAGATGATTCATTTGATTCAATGAAAGATGGATATGAAAAAGTTATCGATTCAGACTTTATGAATAATGTATCAGAGTCAATTGAAACAGCGTTAAAAGGTGTAGGAGAAACGCTTAAAGGATTAGATTTAAGTGCTAAAATCTCTAAAGCTATGGATAAAGTTGGAGAAGAGTTAAGTAGAGTTAAGGATATTAATATCGATGCAACATTTAAAGATATGGCGATGAAGTTTGATAATTCAAAAGTAGAGACATTTAACTTTGATCAAGATGAATTAAAAATAGATATCGTTGATGAAAATGATGATGCTTTGAACGTAGAAGTTCTAGGAGGAACTTCAAACATTGTTATTAAATCTTTACCAACAACATTAATGCACACGATCACAATGGATGATGATGGTGTATTAAAGATTTCTGTACCAATTTCGAATATTAAGTATGCAGAAAGAAAACGCATGAGAGTTTATATTCCAAACTCAGTTACAAATTTGCAGTTAACAGGTAATGTACCATTCAGTATTCATGACGTAGAATCAAGTATCGAAGTAAATGTTGGAGATGCACCTATTTCAGTAAAAGATGTAGAAGGTGAATCTGTTGTAATCCGCATGGGTAACGGGCCACTATCTGTAAAAGATATAGATATTTCTTCATTAGAAGTAGAATTAGGAATAGGACCAGTAAGTATCAAATCTGTTGATGGTGACAAGGGTGATTTAACACTTGGTAATGGACCTTTAAGTGTAAAAGATATTGATATGAGTGTGTTTAACATAAATTCAGGTAATGGACCGATTACGATTAAAAATGTAGATGGTAACAAGCATAATTATTCTTTAGGCTCAGGACCAATTACAGTTAAGGAAATTGATTTAGATGAGTTAACAATTACAGCTAAAGATGGACTTATGACAATGAAGGACATCACTGTAAGAAAGATTGCAGGAGATATTTCGGGGACAGTTAAGACGTTGAAAAATATCGATGCAGAGGAATTTGAGTTAAATAAATAAGAGGTGAATTATGGGAACATTAATTAGATTGCTCTTAATGGGTCTGCTTGTGGTAGTATTATTTAAAATAGCTAAATTTTTATTACCATTTGTTCTATTAGGATTCGTTGTAGTCTTCCTAAAAAAGCATTTTGAAGACGATAAAAAAAATGAAATTGTAGTAAGAAACCAATAATGTGAAGACGCCAGAAATTCTGGTGTCTTTTTTTACTTTTTTGGTTTAGAAAGGTATGAAAGTTTGTTATAATTTACTGTAAGCGTTTTACAAGGATTAGGAGGTAATTCTATGAAGTTCAAAGTAGATAATATTGGCTGAGGAACTTGTAGGGTTAAAGCACATATAGACTTAACCAGAGCAGGTGCTCAAAATATAGAATTTAATGTATCAACAAACATAGTAAAATTAGATCCTGGACCACTTTCGGAACGAAGAGTTATTGAAATTTTAGAATCACACACTATCCGTGTAGAAGAAAAATACAGTGACAAATTGATCCTATATGTGGATTTAGATGATCAAGCAGTAGAAGAACTTTCCAAAATTTTGGGATTGTTTTTTGTGGAGTTTGATCAAGAAACAGGACAAATAATATTTGATCCATCAACTGATGAATATGAAGTCTTAGAAATCATTGAGTTGTATGGATATAGAGTTAAAAAAGTAGAAAGACCATTTTAACTAAAAGGAGAAAAACATGAAAAAATTAATGACAGGAAATGAGGCAATCGCAAGAGGGGCTTTCGAAGCTGGAACACACTTTGCTTCTGCGTATCCAGGTACTCCAAGTACTGAGATATTAAAAAACATTTCGACGTATCCAGAAATTATTTCTGAATGGGCACCGAATGAGAAGGTTGCTTTAGAGTCGGTTATTGGTGCTTCTATCGTTGGTGGTAGATCAATCGCTGCGATGAAACACGTTGGTGTAAATGTGGCTGCTGACCCATTATTTACATACGCGTATATGGGTGTATTAGGTGGTATGATTTTGGTTACTGCTGATGAACCGGGTATGCATTCAAGTCAAAATGAACAAGACAATAGAAATTATGCTAAATTTGCGAAAATTCCGATGTTTGAACCGTCAAACTCACAAGAAGCGAAGGATTTCATCAAAGATGCATATGAGTTAAGTGAAGAATACGATACACCTGTTCTGTACCGTATTACGACTAGAATTTCTCACTCAAAAGGTATTGTAGAATTAACTGAGAGAGAAGAAATTGAAGTAAAAGAATACAAAAAAAATGTAAAGAAAAATGTATCTGTTCCAGGTCACGCAAGAATGCTACGTCATAAAGTTGAAGAAAGAATGAATAAACTTCAAGATTTGAGTAATGACTGTAAATGGAACTATCCGATTTATTTTGATAAAAAAGTAGGTGTTATCACTTCAGGTGGTGTATTCGAATATGCTAGAGAAGCGTTTGGTGAAAGTGCATCTTATTTAAAAATCGGATTTTCAAATCCATTGCCTACAGCATTAATCGAAGACTTTGCAAAAGAAGTAGATACATTGTATATTATTGAAGAAAATGATAAATATATTGAAGATCACGTAAGAGCATTGGGAATTGAGTGTATCGGTAAAGATTTATTCCCTTATGCAGGTGAGATGACTTCAGATGTAATCAAAGAAAAAGTGTTTGGTACTAAGATTGAATTGTTAGATGCAAATATGGAAAAAGTGGTTAATAGACCTCCGACATTCTGTCCAGGTTGTCCACATAGACCATTCTTCTTAGAATTGAAAAAACGTAAAAATGCTATCGTTTCTGGTGACATTGGATGTTATTCATTAGGATTTGGCGAACCGTATAATTCTATGGATTGGATTATTTGTATGGGAGCGAGTTTCTCAGCAGGACATGGTGCACAAAAAATCTTAAATATGAATCCAGATAATGAGAAGAGATTAGTGAGTGTAATGGGTGATTCAACATTCTTCCATACAGGTATTAACTCTCTACTTGATATCGTTTATAACAAATCAAATACTATTAACGTTATTTTAGATAATAGAATCACTGGTATGACTGGTGGGCAAGATAACCCAGGTACAGGATTTAAAGCACAAGGTGAAACAACTGAAATGGTTGATATCGAGGCGTTGGTTAAAGCTTGTGGTGTAAAACATGTTATTAAAGTAAATCCAAATGATCGTACAAGTGTTAAAAATGCGTTTAACTACTGTTTTGATTTAGATGAGCCAAGTGTAATTATCACAGACTGGCCATGTGTTTTGAAACGTAAATATACAGAAGATGATAAAGTATCTTATCCTGAAGCATTCCAGAAAAAATTTGAAGTAATTACAGACAAATGTATTGGATGTAAAGCTTGTTTACGTACAGGTTGTCCTCCACTAATCTTTGATAGTGAAGCGAAGAAAACGTCAATCGATAGAGATTTATGTGTTGGTTGTGGTGTATGTGCTGATGTATGTCCAGTTGATGCAATCCAGTTGGAGGTAAAATAATGACAAAAAGTATATTATTAGTTGGTGTTGGTGGTCAAGGTACCATCTTAGCAAGTAAGTTGTTAACATTAGGTTTAATGGAAGCTGGATATGATGTAAAAATGAGTGAAATTCACGGGATGAGTCAACGTGGTGGATCGGTATCAAGTCAAGTTCGTTATGGAGAAAAAGTATTTTCGCCAGTTATCGAAAAAGGTGGAGCTGATATCTTAGTTAGTTTTGAACAAATGGAAGCAATGCGATGGTTACCATTCTTAAAACCAGGTGGAAAGATTGTTGTTAACACACATATAATTCATTCTATGGTTACAATCGCTGGTAAAGTCCCTTATCCTGAGGGGATTATAGAAGAACTTCAAGAAAAAGCAGAAACGTTAGTTATTCCTGCTAATGAATTAGCAGAAGAATTAGGTAACAATAAAGTAATGAATGTAATCTTCTTAGGTGCTTTAGCGAAATCAATGGAATTAACACATATTGATTGGGAAAAGATTATTAAAGAAAATGTAAAAGCTCAGTTTGTTGAATTAAATATGAAAGCATTTGAGTTAGGATTAGGATTGGTTGATGCGTAGAGTATTTGTTTATGTCTTAGGATTATTTATCTTAAGTATGGGTGTCGCTTTTAGTATATTAAGTAGATTAGGAGTAAGCCCTGTAAGCAGTGTTGCGTATGTATTACACAATGTAACAGGTCTGACAGTTGGTACTGTTACGATGATTGAGTTCTCAGTTTATGTTTTAGCTCAGATAGTATTATTAAGAAAAAAATTTAAACTTAAAAGTTTTTTACAGTTGGGATTTGGAATTGTATTTGGATTGTTCGTAGATTTGAGTTTATGGATGACACAATCGCTAGCAACTACTGTTGTGGGTGTTCAAGCAATCTATCTAATTGTAAGTATAGTTCTAATCGCAATTGGATTGGTATTTATCTTAACGGCAGATATCGTGCCGAATGCGCCAGAGGGATTGATGTTAGCAATTCAAGATGTATCGAAGTTTAAGTTTTCAAATATTAAAACAGTGTTTGATACAGGGTGTGTTGTATTCTCTACAGTAATTGCATTGTTGTTCTTAGAAGTCTTTAGTCAATCAGGAATTGGTTGGGGTACACTTGTAACAGCATTGTTTGTTGGAAAAGTTTTAGGTTTCTTCATGAGTAAGATGAAACAACCAGTATTATCATTTATGGGGATGTAGTCATCCCCTTTTCTTTTGTTCTAAAAAACACTATAATTAGTAGGAAAGAATGAGGACACATTTATGGGATTTATTTTATTTTTGATTGCGTTATTTGCGACAGTTTTAGGTTCGTTAGTCGGTTTAGGTGGTGGAATTATTATCAAACCTTTATTGGACCTATTTAATATGGATGTATTGGTTGTTGGAACATTGTCTAGTTTGACAGTTTTAGCGATGAGTATTGTTTCTAGTGCGAAACATATTTACGCTAGAAGAATCAATATTAGAACGTTCAATTTAGCGATTGGCGCGATGATTGGTGGAGTTGTTGGTAATCTATTGTTAGAGCAATTAGCGACTGATCCAATATTCTTACAACAGTTACAGTCTATATCACTGGCTATTATTTTGATTATTATTCTTATTTTAATGCAACTTAAAAAGTTTATGAAACCTACAAGTTTACAAAATAAGTTTATGATTGGATTGGTTGGATTTTTATTAGGTAACATTTCTTCATTCTTAGGTATTGGTGGGGGACCATTAAATATGATTGTGCTGTATTTATTGTTCGATTTAGATACAAAAGATTCTGCAGCATCAAGTGTATTTATTATTATGTTTGCCCAATTAACAAAATTATTGTTTATCGCTCCTGAGGTAAACTTTACACATTTGATGTGGATGATTCCTGGTGGTGTCATCGGTGGTTATGTCGGTGCTATGTATAATAAGAGAGTTTCAAACCGAACGGTAACAATTGTATTTAATATAGTGATTCTAGCTATGATATTAATTAATTTATATAACTATGGATTATTTGGAGGGAACTAATGAATAAGGAACTACTAAAGAAGTACAATATTCCTGAAGATGCTGTAATCACAATTTCAGGAACTGTAGGTGTTGGGAAGTCAACATTTACAAGAGTTTTGGCAGAAAAATTAGGATTTATGACTAGTTACGAAAGAGTGACAGATAATCCGTATTTAGAAAAATATTATAACGACTTTGAAAAATGGAGTTTTCATTTACAGATGTTCTTTTTGGCAGAACGATTTAAAGAACAAAAAAGAATGTTCCATCATGGTGGTGGATTTATTCAAGATCGTTCTATTTATGAAGATGTTGAAATATTTGCTAAATTAAATTATGATTCAGGTACAATGACAGAAGATGACTTTACAACGTATAAGTCATTGTTTGAAGCAATGGTTTTAACACCATTCTTCCCACATCCAGATTTAGTAATCTTTATTGATGGGGAGTTAAATGATATTTTAGAACGCATTGATGCAAGAGGTAGAGAGATGGAAATGAATACACCTATCGAGTATTGGCAGAAGCTACACGCTGCATATAGAAACTGGGTAGACAACTTCCATTATGCACCGGTAGTCCGTCTAAATATTAAAGACTATGATTTATTACACGATGAGGAAAGTGTTGATTTTGTGCTAAATAAAATCGGAAAAGTGATTAGTGCAACAACAATGAAACACGAAAGATGACACTCTAGATTAGAGAGGAAAATAATGGATAACTTTATAAGTGTTTTGGGTGCCTAACTTTTCAAAATACGCTATACTTTATTCGAGGTGAGATTAATATGAATGTTGTTAACATAAAGAAAAATTTGCACTGGATTGGTGCTGTAGATAAAGATTTACGTATCTTCGATGTTGTGATGGAAACAAAGTTTGGAACGAGTTATAACTCGTACTTATTAGAAACAAGTGAAGGTGCAGTGATTTTTGAAACTGTAAAGGAAAAGTTTGTAGACGAGTACATTGAAAAAATTAAAAGTATTACAGATATTGAAAATATCAAATACATCGTTTTACAACACACTGAGCCAGATCATGCTGGTGGTTTATTTAAATTAATGGAACTATTACCAGATGTTACGGTTATTGGTTCGAGAATTGCATTAGGGTATTTATCAGAGATAACAAACGCTCCTTTTACTGGGATGGTAGTAAAGGATAACGATGAGTTAACTCTAGGTGATACGACGTTGCGTTTTATCAATGCACCGTTCTTACACTGGCCGGATACAATTTATACATATATTGAAAAAGATAAGTTCTTATTTACGTGTGATTCATTCGGAGCGCATTACGGATCTGACGAGTTATTTGTATCTAAAATATTAGGAAAAGATGCACTGGATTATGACTTTGCTCTTAGAAAATACTTTGAAGATATCTTAAGTCCGTTTAAGAAGCATTTAAACTTAGCATTAGATAAAATCAAGGAATTAGAAATTGACTTTATCCTACCAGGTCATGGACCTGTATTAGATACATTTATTCAGGAAAGAATTGCAGAGTATTATGAACTAGCTGCTTTCGAAGAAATTAAGAATGATGTGGTTTTAATATATGCTTCTAGTTATGGATATACAAAAGAAATTGCGGCTCAAGTTCGCGATCAGTTAATACGAAACGGTTTAAGAGTACATGAGTTTGAAATAGATCAATCGAATTTCTCAGAATTAAAACCTAAGATTTTAGCCAAAATCGAAAGTTCAAGGGGACTACTTATTGGTTCAACAACAATCAACAGTGATGCTGTTCCTATTATTTCTGAGTTATTGATAAACTTAAATCCAATTGTACATAACCGTAAGGTTGCAGGTGTGTTTGGATCGTTTGGTTGGAGTGGTGAAGGTGTTACAAATGTAGACGAACGCTTCAAACAATTGAAGTATATTAGAGTAGATGCATACAAGTGGAGGTTCAAACCAAATGAAGAAAATTTCGTTGGTATACGAACGTTCACAGATGAGTTTATTGAAAAGATGAATAAATAAAAAAGAGACTTTGGTCTCTTTTTTTTGTTTTTGGTCTTTTTGGCTAATCGACTATTTTGTAATTGTATTTTTATACGATAAAAGCGTTTTAGAATGAAGTGTTTTTGTATTAAAAATACGAAAGTGACTAAAAGTCATTATAGTGTTTGATTTGTGCTAAATAATGGCTTATTTAAGCCAAAAAAAGAAGTTTTTATTTTTTTATAAAATGGGTTGAGTTTCTACATAGGAGAGGTATATAATTCGAAATTGGAAAACAAATTATTTTTACTAAGGAGATTAGAAATGAAAAAATTAGCTGTATTATTATTAACATTGTTTTCTGTATTAAGCTTAGCTGCTTGTCAAAAAGAAGAGGCAAACGATGTTAATGATAACAAAGAAAATGAAGATGTAGTAGTTAGTACATATGAAGCTGACGTAATTGTTATTGGTGCTGGGAACGCAGGGATGAGTGCTGCGATCGAAGCTGCCAATGCAGGTGCAGATGTAATCATCTTTGAAAAGATGGCAATCGCTGGTGGGAACTCAGCGTATGCAACTGGTGGGATTAACGCTTCTGGAACAAGATTCCAAGAAGAGTTATGTACAACAGATGGTGAAACATATTGTGATTCTAATGATACATTCTATGAGGATACAATGAAGGGTGGATATAACTTAAATAACCCAGATTTAGTTCGCAAATTAGTAGATGAGTCTGCTGCAACTGTTGAGTGGTTAGTAGATGAGTTAGGTGCAGATTTAACAAAAGTAAAATCATTTGGTGGACATTCAGTTCGTAGAACGCATTACCCATCTGATGGTTCACCAGTAGGTAGTGAAATTGTAAGTTCATTACTAGGTGGTTTAGATGCAAGAAGCGAAGATATTAAGTTAGTATTAAATACTAAAGTTGTAAGTGTATCTTTAGACACTGAAGGAAATGTAAATGGTGTTATCATCGAGCAAAATGGTGAGCAATTCTATGCTAAAGCAAATGCTGTTGTTATTGCTGCTGGTGGATTTGGTAACAACCCAGAAATGATTGTTAAGTTCGACCCAACAAAAGAAGGGTTTATTTCAACAAATCATCCTGGTGCAACTGGTGATGGTATTGCAATTGGTGAAGAAATTGGTGTAGGATTTGTTGACTTAGATCAGATTCAAATTCATCCAACTGTAAACCAAGCAAAATCAAAAATGATTACTGAAGGTGTAAGAGCAGATGGTGCGTTCTTAGCAAATGAAGCTGGTTCTAGATTTACAAATGAGTTATTAACTAGAGACGTTGTTTCTGCTGATGTATTAGCTCAAACTGGTGGATTCGCATGGGAAGTGTTCTCTCAAGTAATTAGAGATGAAAGAGCAAAAACACATGATGGATATGAAAGATTAGGAATTGTGTTTGAAGGTAGTTCTTTAGAAGAGTTAGCTTCTGCAATCGGTGTTGATGCAACTGCATTAGAAGCTTCTAGAAATGAAATGGAAGTTTGTGTAGCTGACAACAATAGTGATGAATGTCGTGGTAGAAGTGATGTTAATTTAAACTTAAAAGAAGGTGCATACGCAGCTGATCAAGTATGGTATGCAATTAAAATTTCTCCAGCAACTCATCACACAATGGGTGGTATTGAAATCAATGTTAACGCTGAGGTTATCAACGAAGCTGGAAACGTATTTACTGGATTATATGCTGCTGGTGAAGTAACTGGTGGTATCCACGGTGGAAACAGATTAGGTGGTAATGCAATGTTAGATACTGTATTATTCGGTAGAACTGCAGGAACAAATGCTGCTGAATTTGCATTAGCAATCTCTGATGTTGACTTTGTTGAACCAGTAAGAGAAGCTCCAGTATGTAATGCTGAGGGTATCTATGTACCAGGTACTTATGATGTAACTGGTAACGGTAAAATGGGTGAAGATAGTATTACATTAACTGTAGTTGTAAATGATGAAGGTTTAATTGAAAGTATCGTTACAAAAGAACATTTAGAAACTGAGTCAATTTATGCAGGTGCTGAAGTATTATTCGACACAATCAAATGTGCGAATGGTGTGAAAGGTGTAGACACTGTAGCAGGTGCTACATTATCAAGTGAAGGTATCTTGATGGCTGTAGATAAATTACCAAAAAAATAAAGTTTTGGAGCACTAGTCAGACTAGTGCTTTTTTTTATGAGGTAACTTTTAAAAACGAGTTTATTTAGGAAGAAATTGGTGAGTACGTGGACGAAGTATTTTATGGAGACCAGTCAAGCCGTTTAGTAAAAAGTATTTTGATTGAAAATTATGATATTGAAAAAGATCTTACTTCTCAAGAAGAGGATGTTAGGATGCTAGTTAATAGTTATGCACCTTCAAAGGAGAATGAAAAAGATTACATTTCGAATAATCTGAATTACTAAAAGAAGTGAGATAATTGCTCTAGTAAAGAGTTAGTAGACACAAAAATAAAATTTCTAAACAAAACCTAGTTCAGTTCTATATTGAACTGGGTTTTTATATCCAATTTTGTGAGTTTTTCTTTCATTGTTCCAATATCTAACGCAATCTAGTATGATTCCCTTATAGTCTAAGTGCTGATTCACTTCAAATGTAAGAAATAATACTGGCTTAAACCAACTATTGAATGACTCAATGATCGGATTGTCTGTTGGAGTTCCTGAACGAGACATAGATCTAGTTATGTTATAATTTTTATGAGCTTCATTGAAGTCTCTTGAGGCGTATACAGTACCTTGGTCGGTGTGGAGAATTGTCTCCTGTTTTGTATAGCCTCTTTTCTTTTTCATCTCGATCATATTACTTAATGCTTGAAAATGAACCTTCTTATTGTTCCCATTCTTAAAATCTCCAATGGCATAACCAACAATTTCATGATTGAATACGTCAACATAAAATGTCATTTCATACATCTTTCTAGTTTTCTTATGGAAGAATGAAGTTGTATCAGATACAATCTTTTCAAATGGTCTTTTAGTACTCCAATCTTTCCATATTAGGTTTGGAAAATCTATGTGTTCGCTCTTTGGTTTCTTCCATTGTTTTCTAGCTCTGGATACTATGCCTAATTCCCTACATACCTTGTGTACAAGCCAATTTGATACGATCCATCCATAATTTTCTAATATCCACTCATTAATAGCTCTGTATCCCATAGTTACATCCTTTTTGTGTGTTTCTAGGATTATTTGCATTAAATCTTTTCGGTTTTGTTCATATCGATTTACTAACCCTTTTCTCTTCAGCCACTTATAATATCCACTTCTTGAAACATTAAAAAATATACATAGTGCTTTTATGTTAAATGTATCTGTAAACATTTCAATTACTTCATACACTTTTCTTTTTATTTCTTTAGTCGAGTAATTACCTCCTCCAAGGTTAATCCCTTTTTTAACAGTTCATTCTCCAATCTCAGTTTCATATTTTCGTACTCTAACTCCTCTTCGCGAGTTAGATTCTTTTTCATATGATACTTTGCGAAAGGATTCCCTGGTTTTCTCTTATTAATTAATCCTGCTTCTCCAGAATCTTGATATTTTTTGACCCATCTATGAAGCATACCTCCGTTTATTCCTTCCTCCTTAGCCACTTCTGTTTGACTGCGTAAATCATCAACTACTTTTTTTACAATTCGCAATTTTTCCTTTTGTGTCCAATGTTTATTCTTTCCACCCTTTGGTCTACCCATACTTCCACCTCCATCTTTATTGTATAAGAAAAGGATGTTAGTGCACATATTTTTTATGTGTCTACTAACATCCTATCAATTCA
>PPCM01000315.1_pt1 | contig 55746 bp, 41 predicted proteins | sample 1555541 | NCBI WGS metagenome assembly PPCM01 (sample SAMN05284479, study PRJNA326546) | Marine sediment metagenome, whole genome shotgun sequencing project. | isolation source: marine sediment | place: Germany: Wadden Sea | collected 2012-09-05
GATCATGGATCCCGGCATCAACGGGTGTGAGACATTCGAGAGAATCCTGGCTCATCGGCCTGGGCAGAAGGCCCTTATCGCCAGTGGATATTCCGAGACGGAGGATGTGAAACGGGCCCTTTCGGCAGGAGTGGGCAGGTATATCCGAAAGCCTTACGATCTGAAAACCCTGGGCATTGCGGTAAGGGAGGAACTTAAAAAATAATAGGGGTTACCTGGGAAACCACAGCCGCCCCGTAATTTTCCAGCCGGTGCTTTCCGATAGTGTGTCTCCGTGATTCATGAAAAGGGTTTTCACGCCCCGGTCGGAATAGCGGTTCGAGGCATATTGCTGGTTAAAGTAAGCTACCCCCGAACTCGAATTCGTTGGGTCGGCAATGCACACCGGGTCTGAAATGGTCAGTGAGATGGATCGGGTTCCGGCAAAAATTTTGCTCGTTCGTCCCCGGAGTTCAGCTTTTGTGTACACGGACGGTTTGCGTCCCTCAAAAGGCCTGTAAATCATAAGGTAATCGCCGTAAAACGTCATATATGCGTCAAGGTCCATGCCTCCCCATGCCCCCGCCCAATTTTTAAGCGTTTCCCTGATTAAGCCCGCCTTTTCCTTTGATTGTTCGGTGAGCGCCCGCTCCCCGTCATGGACCAGCATGGGGAGCGCCTTGCCCGGAGAATATCCCTCCACGGCCTTCCACAGTTCCGACGCCCCCTTGTCACCCTCGCCGCGAACAAAGGGAAGAGTGTTGGAAAAAACAAGTTCCCTCCCGTTTTTTTCCCTTATCAGTAGAAAGACCCCTTCCGCCGGGGCCCATACCACCGGGAACTCTTTTTTGAGAATCGGTTTTACACTGCCCCCTTCCCAGAGCCGTCCGGATTCCTTTTTCCGGTTGATGGTAAGGATGAGCGCCTTTTCCGGTAAATTTACGACCATACCGGGGAGGGCGGCAACGGTTTCCTCGAGTGGGCGGCCGGTCTTGTCCGGATCGGGCGATTTTCCAGGAGCAGGTGCTGCGGTAAACTGTAATGGTTTTCCGTGTGGCGACCCGTCGTCGGGGGCTGGTTTGGAAACCGGCTTGTTTGACGGCCTCTCCGTTTTGGTTGCGATGGGCGGGGAGGGGGGAGTCTCCTCCTCGGCAAGGGGGGAGGTCTCATTCCTTGGACGGGGGAGGCCCCCGCTGTCGGAGGGGGCTCCGGGGGAAAAATATACGGTTGCAGTGTTAAACAGAGACCGCCCGGCTTCAGTTAGGTGGGAACGTTTTGATACCCCCAGGGTTCCGATCAGAATAAGTAATGCCAGGAAAGGAACGACGGTGGCGGTTCGAAGGCGTTGATTGTTTCCGCGCATGCCGGTTTCACCGGTGATGCTGTTTACCGCCTTTTTGAGATGCGTGTTTCCGATGCGTACCTCTCCCGCCACATAGGCCGCCATCATGGCCCGTTCGCAGATGATGTTGATCAGGCGGGGCAGCCCCTTGCTGAGTTTGTGGATACGCTTAAGAGTTTTTCCGGAAAATCGGCCGGTATCGTCGCTGCCGGCGATCTTGAGGCGGTGGCGGATATAGGCCCCGGTATCATCGGAGGTAAAGGGCACCAGGCGATAGCGGATGGTGATGCGCTGGTGGATCTGTCGCATCCCGGGGCGCTCAAGGAGGGTTTCGAGTTCCCTTTGCCCCACGAGGATGATCTGGAGAAGCTTTTTCTTGGCGGTTTCGAGGTTTGATAGAAGGCGCAGCTCCTCCAGGGTGCTCGGGGGAAGGTTCTGGGCTTCATCCACGATGATCACGGGGGAGATCCCCTGTTCGGCAAAGCGCAGCATCTCCTCCCGGAAGAGGCGCAAGAGGGACTCCTTGGACCGATTTTCCTCGATGAGTTCGGCGTCAACACCGAAATCGAGGAGGATGCTCTTGAGCAGGCCCCGCAGGGAGAGCCGGGGATGGAGGATCAGGGCGGTTTTCACATCCTCCCCCAAACGGGTCAGGAGGGTATGGATGGTCACGGTCTTGCCGGTGCCGGGATCGCCGGTGATCTGGGCAAATCCTTCACCCGCCCGGATACTGTAGAGGAGGTTCTGGAGCGCCTCGGAATGCACGGGGCTTGAAAAATAGTAATCCGGGTCCGGCGTCAGTCTGAACGGCGCGTCTTCCAACTCAAAGAATGCTTCATAGGTCATTGGGCGGTTTCTCCCCTTTTGGCAATTACCCGTTTTTTCTCCCTGTCCCAAAGATATTCGGAACCAAGGGGATCCCCCGGTATCCCGGCGATGATGCCGCTTTCCACGAGATCGGCAAGGCGCGAGGGATGGATGCCGAATTTTTCAAGGTGGCTTGTCGCCGCCCTCTGGAGAAGCACAAGGTTCTCGAGCTGGTCCCGCTTCATCCGGTATACCTTAAGGGTGCCTTCGTCCCTTGTGCCGCTGATGATGGCATCTAACACCATGAGCCCGCCCTCATATCCCCCGCTGTTCCTGAGGGAGTTCAGGAGAAGTGCAAAAAAACGCTTCGGTGCACCGGGCTTGTTAAATGCCGTCAGGAGGTATCCGGCCGCTGTTTCATAGTCCTGGCGGTAAACGTAATGGTCGTAACCCGCCCAGAAGGGAAGTTCCCAGCTTGAAGGAAAGGCCTCCATCCCCTTTTCAAGGATGGGGGTCGCCGGGACAACGTCGCCTGCTGCGTGGATCAGGCCCATACCTGTGAATAAATACGCTTTATAGTAGCGGGGGTCAAGGTCGGTGACCAGATCCATGATCCCGAAACTCCATTCCCGGTCGAACTCCAGATCAAGTGGTTTCCAGACAAGGCTGCCGGAGTGGAGATTGACCCGTATGAACAGGATGTCCGCAAGAAAGCCCCGGTGATCCAGTGAGAGAAGCTCGGCCGTCTTGAGGGCGGGAACAAAGCGGACCTCGTCCCTCAACTTTGGGGGATATGCCTTTTTACTCACATAATCGGTGAGCACGGCAAGAAGGAAAAAACAGCCGGCGAATATGATATACTTTTTCATAGGGGATTATCGGTCATATTGAGTGGTTGCCGCCTTTCCTAAAGGTCGCTTCCGTTCATGAAATGGATCGAGGCCGAAAGCACGGCAAGGAGGTAAAACAGCCAGTAGATGCTGGACAGGATTATTTGCCCTGAAGGAACGGCATCACCGTGGACGATTGCAAGCCTGAAATCGAACATGTCCAGGTTCGGGAACACGTAGGATATGATCCGCACCACCGTCAGGTGGAGTTCGCTGCCCAGTTTTCCGATGGCGGCAAAGCTCTGGATGCTCTCGTCAAGGGAATGGCCCACGACATAAACGGCCAGCATCATCAGGGCGTTCAGGGTAAACCCGGTATTCACGGCATATAGGAGCATGCCGATGGAAAAGAGCAGGGTAAACTCCAGAACGGCCCAGTAAACAGCCCAGAAGATCCCCGGTGCCGCCGTCTGTCCGAAAAACCAGGTGAACAGGAAGATGCCCGCCCCCGCCAAAAGGGCGAACAGGGTAATGATACAGGCGGTGCCCAGAAACCGCCCCAGAATATAGGCCGACCTGGAAACCCTGCTCACGATCACGTAGAGCTCGTTTCGCTCCTTTTCCCGGTAAAGGGAGTAGAGTCCAAAGAGGATGGTCACGGTCAGGGAAACAAGGGAGATGCCCAGCATTCCCGTGTTCTGGATCACCCTTGCCGTGTTCCCCATGGAGAGGCTGCTGATATAAACCGAGAAAAGAAGAAAGAGCACCAGAAAGAGAAGCAGGCCGCTGAAGATCCTGCCCCGGATGCTCTCCTTGACAACTGTTTTGCCGATCGTCAGACTGCCTTGCATCCCGCCTCCATTTTAAAACATGCATCCAGATCCCTTGAACCCCATTTCCCGAAAAATGCCTCCACCGTTCCCATGAAGGTGAGCCGGCCGCCGACGATCACGCCGATTCTGTCGCAGAGCCCCTCCACCTCCGACAGGATATGGGAGGAAAAGAAGATGGTCTTTCCCCCGGCTTTCATTGAAAGCAGGATATCGTTGACCTCCCCCTTTCCAAGTGGGTCCAGGCCTGATGTGGGTTCATCGAGAATCAGGAGGTCGGGGTCGTTGGAAAACGCCTGTGCAAGTCCGAGCCGCTGTCCCATTCCCTTTGAAAGGTCGGAGATCCGCCTGTCCTTGAAGCGGTCCATGCCCACCCGTTCGAGAAGCGTCATGAGCTTGTCGGCGGGTTGCCCGCTTTTTCCCTTATGCCCGAGATCACGCTGAAATTTAAGATACTCAATAACGGTAAGGTTGGGATTGGGCCTGAAACTCTCGGGGAGATAGCCGATCCCCGGACGGGCGTCGGTGGGTTTCAGCAGCTCTCCCTTAAAACGGATCTCCCCCAGGCTGGGGTGGATAAAGCCCATGATCAGTTTCACGGCCGTTGTCTTGCCGGCGCCGTTGGGTCCCAGAAGTCCCAGTATCTCTCCCTTTTTCACATCGAGGTTCAGGGCCGAAAGGGCGGTGACCCGTCCTGCTCCTGAGCTGTATGTTTTACCGAGGTTGCTGATTTCTATGATGGATTGATTTTCCGACATGAATTGTTGTCCGGGGGAGGTTGTTGAAATCAAGGTATACCGCCGTTTCGTCGTTCCCGTCATGGTCGTCGCCGGTAATTAGGGTTAGGATATTCCATAATTACACACCCGTTCAATGTTTCGCCGTTAAAAAGCGCTACCCGCAAAACCGGACGGAAGAACGAAAAAGGGGACAGATCTATTTTTTAGTGTATTTTAATGTTTGCAAGTCCCTTATGACATGCCTTTGACCACTGCGGTAATCCTCAACGGCATTTTAAGGGATGCGGAATTAAATAAATCCACACTCCCGGGGCACTCGGTTCTGGAAACTCGAGGCATTGCTTTACGCCGGCAGCAACCAGAATCATTGGTAATTGTGTAAGTTTTTCTGTCGCTCCCCCTCGTAAAACAACACCGGGCAGAGTAAAAAGACCCGGTGTTGTACAGTTAAATGTTGTGGAGGTTTTACGGAATCGTTCTTGTCAGGAAGGTTCCGTTTCTGAGGCCCGGCAGTGTGTCTCCCGACATGCCGCTGTGGAAGGAAATGCCCGTGGCCTTTGTATCGGTGGACTCTATTCCCTGGAAAACAAGCGCGAAATAGGTCTGGTCGGCACCGGTGGAGGCGTCGTCCGCCGCAAAACATGCAATTGCCCCCGCTACCGGACTTCCGCCGTCGCCCACATTCGGGGAATCGTTCGGGGCAGCGAACACGCTGACGGAATTAAACGGGTTCACGGGGATTTTCGCCGGATCGATAATGCTTTCGACCGGTGCTTCGGGGGGGATGTCGTCGCAATCGGAGGCACATCCGATATGGCGTCCCACTATGGGGATGGCTCCCGCAGTGGACGCATCTTCTCCTTCGGATGCCGAGGCCGAAAACCCGTTGTTGTTCCAGTTTGACTTACTTTGCTGGGCGATATAACCGGTTTCTCCGGACTGGTCTCCCGCCTTGATGTCGGCTGCCTCGCCTTCGGACCCCGCCAGCGTTAGAAAGTAGCTTAATCGCGTGGAAGTGGAATCGCTGTCCTGGGCCAGCATCTGCTGCTCCACCCAGTCGTTGGCGTAGCTGGCCAGTTCGCTGCAGTTCTGTCTTACGATACTGTACTTGGAGTCCGTGTTTGCGCGTTGACCCCGGGGGACGATAACCGCCATCATGATCCCGATCATCACCACGACCAGTAATATTTCGATTAAGGTAAAACCCTTGTCGTTTTTAATATTGACCATTTTGTCCTCTCTGAAAGGTAAAAGTGAATCCCTGGAAAAATAACTGCTCGTCGCAGCCCCTGGAAATAAACCGTATATCAATATTTGAAAACCGCATGCCCATTGGCTTGAGTGTTAAGGCATGTGAATCCGGGAATAACTAAGGTTCTATATAAATAGCGGAACCGGATGATTCCTTCAATATAAAAAAATCCGCCTGTTTTTTTCCCGCGATTCAGCGGGGGTCGAGTGTTGCCACCAGAACACCGTTTCTCAGGCCGGCAACGGTGGCGGCCGTTTGTCCGCCGTGAAAGTCGTTGATATTTTCCGTGCTGTCGACCCCCATGAAAATTAGCGCGTAATATCTGTGATTGGTTTCGCCGTTGATCTCGATGCTGCCGTCGATCCGCCAGGCACAGGCAACGGCTCCCGGTATGGGATCTCCGCCTATGGAAGGATCATTCACCTCCTTGAACAGGGAGGTGCCGTTAAAGGGGTTCCTGATTGAATTTTCCGGCGGGATCAGGTTGGATACCGCGGCGGAGGGGTCGGCGGCGCGATTTACCACGTTTGTGAAGCCGGCGTTGTCGTTCCAGTTGCTGGCGTCTTTTTCGCCTATCCACCCGAGGGTGCCCGGGGTGTCGCCGGCGCCGCCGAGGGTTTCCATATAATCGTTTAGATTGCTCGTATCGTCAATATCCTGGCTTTCGAGTTCACGGATCGCCCACTCATTGGCAAGGGACGCCAGTTCCGAGCAATTCTGTCTCAGAATCTGATACTTTGCCTCGGTTTTGGCGCGTTGGGCCCTTGGAACGATAACGGTCAGAAGGATGCCGATAATGGCGATTACCGAGACGATCTCCACCAGGGTGAAGCCTCTTTGGGAGTTGACGGATAAACTTGATTTTCGAATAAGGATCATAATAAAACTTCCCGGGTATGATAATGACGACGTTTTGCCCTCCATGGCGGTGCCCCATCAGGAATGGTTTGCCGTGCCGTGTTGGAGGACGCCCGTATGACAATGCGTTTATACCGCCACCGAGCGTGATGCCGTCTGTAAATATGTTCCGGATGCCGGAGTCGTGTAACCGGCGTTACAAATATTGAAAATGATCCCCGAGTCGGTTGGGGACCCTGAACTAGTGGAATCCACAATCTTTTAAACGGAATGTGGATTTGTCAAAGCTCAAGCACATATCTGAAAGCGTGCAACTGTTTATTTCCCAAACCGGACAAGCCGGAACCGGCAAAACTTGATAAAAAGCCTGAAACACCAAAATGTTATCCGATCTTGGAGATGGAACCGACCATTTCGTATATGGGAACCAGAACGCCCATGATGATGGTCATTGCGATGACGGCGATGAAAACGATCAGGATCGGTTCCATGAGGGCAATGAACATTTCCAGGCGTCGTTCCAGCTCCTCGTCGTACTGGTTTGCCACGTGGGCCATCTGGTCGTCCATGTTTCCGGTTTCCTCGCCCACCGCTATCATCCGGATCACCATGTTGGGCACGAAACGGGTTCCCCTGAGGGATTCCGAAAGGAGTCCCCCGGAAATGATCTGCTCCCTGCTGTTGTGAAGGTTTTTTCGCAGCACCCGGTTGTTGATGGCGTCCACGGCAAGCTTCACGCTGGTGAGAATATCCACGCCCGAGGAGAGGAGCATGGAAAGGTAGCGGGTGAAAAAAGCCATGTGAAAATGAACCAGAAATTTCCTGAGGTAGGGGACCCTGAGGATGATCCAGTCCAAACCGTAACGGGTCCTTTCGTTTTTTGTAAAAAGATAGAGGAGCAGGACCATGAAGGCGAACCCCGCAAGGAGCAGGTCCCAGTCGCCGTGAACCGTATCCGTCACCAGAATCAGGACCCTCGTGACCATGGGAAGCTGTATGTCCATTTCCGAGAACATGGAGAAGATGCTGGGAAGGACAAAGGCCACGAACACCACAACGGCCATGGCCAGCGCCGCCAGTACGAAGGCGGGGTAGATGGTGGCCTTGAGGACGTTTTTCATGAGGTTGTCGATACGCTTGTAATGTTTGGCAAGATCGGAAAAAACGGTTCCCAGGCGGCCGGTCTGCTCACCGATCTTGATGATGTTCACATATAGATTCGGAAATACCCTCGGGCGTCCGGCCATGGCGGCGTGCAGCGTCGACCCGGAGTTGAGATCGTGGATGATGTCGTTCAACACGATGTTGAAGTAGCGGTTTTCCATATCTTCCCTGAGATCGTAGAGCGCCTTTGTAATGGGCACGCCCGACTCGAAGAGAACCGACATGTTGTGGCTGAACTCGATGAGCTCCCTCCTGCTGACCCCTCCAACATTGATCCGCTGGAAGAATTCGCTGATCATGCGAATCTTCGAGATTCGGAAATCGAGGAGGCGCCAGCCGTTTTTCTTTACCCAAACGGCCAGTTCCCGGTCGCTGTCAAAGGACTGGGTTCCCTTTTTGATTTCTCCCGCAGCATCTATGGCTTTATAGGCATATTCAGGCATTCTTCACCCGTGAATTCCTTATGTTCCGGTTACATTACTTAATTATAAGAACTTTTACTATGCATGCAAGTTCTCGTTTACCTCATATGATGCGTCCGGGGCTATCCCGTGACGCGAACAACCTCCTCGAAAGTGGTCAAACCGGCCAGCGCCTTTGAAAAACCGTCCTCCTTGAGGGTCCTCATGCCGCCCTTTTTGGCCTCCCGGGTGATCATGTAGGCCGGTGCCTTGTCCGATATCATGCTGCTGATCTTGGGCGTGATTTCGAGCACCTCGAATATTCCCACGCGTCCCCTGAAACCGGTGTGGTAGCAGTTCGCGCATCCCTTTCCCCTGTAGAGAACCTTGCCGGCGTACTTCGCGCCGAATTTCCCGGCCTCCTCGTCACCGAGGGTATAGGGCTCCTTGCAGTCCTCGCAGTTTGTGCGCACAAGCCTCTGGGCGATGATGGCCCGCAGGCAGGTGGGGATGAGATAGGGCTCCACCCCGAGGTCGAAGAACCTGGATATGGAAGAGGAGGCGTCGGTGGTATGGATGGTGGAGAGGACCAGATGCCCCGTGAGGGCCGCCTGGAATGCGCTCTGGGCGGCGGACAGATCCCTGATCTCCCCAACGAGGATCACGTCCGGGTCCTGCCTGAGAAAATGCTTGATCGCCCTTGAAAAGGTCAGGCCCGCCACCTCGTTCACCTGTGTCTGCTTGATGAGCGGCAGGCGGTATTCGATGGGGTCCTCCACGGTGAGGATGTTCTTTTCAAGGGGGTTGATCTCCTTCAGCATGGAGTAGAGCGTGGTTGTCTTTCCGGCGCCCGTGGGACCCGCGGAGAGGATGATGCCGTCCGGTTTCGCGGCCAGGTTTCGAACGATGTCGGCGGTCTTTTTGTCGAGCCCCAGGTGCTTCATGCCCATGAGGATGTTGGACTTGTCCAGGACCCGCATCACCACGTTTTCACCGTGCTCGCAGGGGCTGGTGGAGACCCGCACGTCCAGCTGCCTTTTGGCGAACTCAAACTCCGTTGCCCCGTCCTGGGGGAGGCGCTGCTCCGATATGTTGAGTCCCGAGATGACCTTTATGCGCGTCACGAGGGCCGGGTGCAGTTCCCGGGGGATGATGACGCTGGTGCCGATAATGCCGTCGATCCTGAAGCTGACCCGGGTGAAGTTGGCATGGGGGGTCATGTGGATGTCGGTGGCCCTTTCACTTACCGCCTTGATGAAAAAGAGTTCCACCAGCCGGATGATGGGCGGCGTTACCTCCCCTTCGGGAATTCCGCCGCCAAGGGCCGCGTTGGAGTTCTTGTCGATCTCGTTTTCAAGGGAACTCTCGAGCTCGTAATGGAGGCCGATGGCCTTGAGAATACTCTCGAGGTCCGCCACGACAATATCGATGTCCGTTCCCGTGATCCGTTTCAGGACGTCGATGGAGGCCACGTCGTTGGGATTCTCCATGGCAACGGTGAGGGTGTCCTCATCGAACTTGTAGGGCATGACCTTGAAGCGTTTGGCGATCTCCTCGGGAACCTTTGATACCGCCGCGGGGTCGATGCGGGCAAGGTTGATGTCCAGATCGATATAGGGGATCTTCAATGCCTCGGCCAGGATGATCGCCAGCTCCTTGTGGGCCAGGCTTCCCTGGCTGACAAGGGTGATGCCCAGGAGCTCCTTCGTATATTTCTGTTCCGCCAGGGCAAGCTCGAGTTTTTCGTGGGAGATCATGCCTTTGCTGATCAGCACTTCGCCCAGGCGTTGGGGCCCCTTTATAAACGGGTTTTCGGACATCTCTGTGCTCCCTTTGGCCGGCCCCCGGTACGGGGGGGCCGGTTATTCCGGTTTTTCAAGATTTGACTGTTTTTCCATGACAACGCTTATGACCAGCGGTGAGTTGCCGCCTGTTTCAAAAACGGTGGAACCCATTTTTTCCGTGATATCGATGAACCTGGGGGCCAGTCCCCCCTGGTCGGATTCGAAATAGAGCCAGAACTCGTTCGCATCAAGGGGTTCGAAGGAAAAGAGGTAATCGCCCGTAATGTCGGTAAAGGCGACAACACCCTCGCTTACGATCCTCGGAACACTCTCGGTGTATGGAACGTACGGGATTTGGGGGCGTTCGGATATGGGAAAACCCTGTTCCCACGGCCTTTTTATCCGCTGCTTGATCAATACGACCCTGCAGTTTGCAACGGGATTCTGAAACGTATCGATCACGCGCCCCGTGACCAGGTAGGTGGCCTGGTGGGTCATGTCCATGGCGGTGTGGACCGTTGGATACTGTTTCGGCACGCAGGAAAAAAGAAGCAGGGCAAGAAGCGGATACATCCATAATAGCCTTGTTTTTTTCATGAATTTACCTCGTTACATTGAAGTTGGTCAGTTAATTTACCTATGGCTTCGAATATGTTTCAAGAATTCCGATCCGATTTTTGACGCGGCGGTTCAACTGTTTGTCGTCGCTGATCTTTTTGAGGTCAAGCCCCTGTTTGTAAAGTGATATCGCTTCGGCCCACCGTTGTTGATCCTCCAGCATCGACGCGTATGAAAAAAGGGCATCGGTGTTTCCGGGATGGCTACGGGTGATTTTCCTGTAAAAGTTCTCCAGCAGTTGGGTATCGCCTTTTTTACGGGCGAGGTATGCCAGGTTGACCAGGGCGGCCTCGCTGTCGGGCTCTTTCTCCAGCACCCGGTTGAAAAAATTCCCGGCCTTGTCGTATCGCCCCTCCTTGAGGTGGATGATCCCCGAGTTGATCAGCGCTTTGGTGTTGTGGGGGGCGAGGGCAAGGGTTTTGGCGACCGTTATTGCTGCATCACGTAACCTGTCCTGCCGGATTTGCGTTGCGGCAAGATTTGTAAGGGCGGGCAGATATGCCGGATCAAGTTTCAGGACACGCCTGTAAAAGGATACCGCTTCGCCGAGATTTCCCCTTCTCTGGGAGAGAAGGCCCAGCTGGTAATAATGGGATGCCGTTTCGACAAGTTCCCGCTTTTCCCCGGTTTGGGAACGGGGGGCTTTTTCGTGGGGCAAAGAGGGATCGCTTCGAAGTGAAGAGGGGAAAACACGGCTTTCCGCTTTTACCGGAACAGGGACCATGGCGGCCGTTTTCACGACAATTTGCCCGGACCCGATCTCTTCCACGCCATGCGCGGCATTGGGGAGCGATACAACAACGCGCTCCTTCAGGTCGCCTTTGATATCCGGTGTCGTCCGGGCGTTTTTATCGGGGGGCATGGAGGCAGAGGATGAGTCGGCAGTGGATAGGGCGGCAGAAGCCGGGGTTTTCGAGTTTGATGCATGTCGGCTTGTGGGGGCGGTTGATTCCGGTGGTGCCGATTTGGCTTTTGCGGGCAAAGGCCCGGTTGCTCTTGCCGTTTCCGTGGGTACGGGGCGGGAAGCCGTCTTTGTCCGGAAGTTTTCGGCGGAATTGGGAATAGGGGGGGATGTGGTTTCGGCCGGGCCCGACAGGCCGGACTCCTTCAGGGGCGGGGCGTGGCTGCCGAAAGTAAAAGAAGGAATTCCGTCCAGCTTGTTTTGGGCAACCTCCTCGGCGGGAGATACAGCCTCCTCCGAGGGAGATTTTGGGGAAACTCTTTCATCTCTACGGGAATCGGTCCGGCCCAAGGGTTCCGAGTGGGGGGCGGCGGGGAAGTCGGGAGCTCCCGTGTTTTGTTCCTCCGGAGCTGCAGTGAGCACTTTTTCGCTTTTCCGGTTGCTTTTCGTGGCCGGGAAAGTTGCTCCGCGAAGGGTGCCGCCCGTAGTGACAGCCCCTGTCTTAACCCCGGGGGCCTCTGTCTCAACCCGGGCGGCTTCTGTTTCAGCCCGAACGGTCTCAGTCTTAACCCCGACGGCCTTCGAGAGCGGCCGACTGACGGGGGCTAAGGCCTTCTCGCCCGCCGCGCCGTTGACGCGGGATATCAGGGCAAGATAAATCAGGCAGCATAATACGGCGGCGGATCCCAGAAAAACAAGACGCAGGACAAGCCCCCCCTTGCCCGTTCCCCTTTTTGTCCTCAGAAGTGAGGGGGGAACGGCGACCGACCTTTGGGCCGGCGGGGTGTCCTGCTCGGTTTTTTTCAGGTAATCCACGATTATGCTCATTCTATCTTTCCACAACGGTTGTATTCAGTAAAATCACCAGTTCCTTTTTACTGACGGCGCGATCCTGGTTCGAGAAGAGTTTTCCAAGCATGGGAATGTTGCCCAGAACGGGAACCTTGCTGACGTCGTCCCTTGTATCTTCCATGATCATGCCGCCGATCACCACGGTTGCCCCGTTGGGCGCGGTCACGATGGTATCGGTGGTGCGGATGTTGAACGTGGGGACCCGGATAATCTGGCCGTCGATATTCAGGGTTCTCGCGATGCCCTCCTTGACCACCACGGGCACCACGTGGAGGGTTGAAACCCCCTGGTCGTCGATCTGTGCAGTGATTCCGAGACTGACGCCCTCCTGGGCCCTTTCCACGGTCGCCACCGAATCGTATCCGATCAACGTGCGGGGAGACTCGTCGTTGTAAATGGGAAAGGGTTTGTAATCAACGTAGGGGATGATGTCACCCAGGGAGATCAGTGCCGATTGATTGTTCAGGACGCTGATCCTGGGTGAGGAGAGCACGTTGAGGGTGCCCTGGGTGCTCAGGGCGTCGAGAAAACCGGAAAGTGCGTAGTTACCTGAGTTTGCGAGGAATCCGGCCTGAAAGATACCGTCCCGCACATTGGGGAAACTGCCCTCGGACAGGTTCGAGTTGAAGAGGAACTTGTTTTCACCGTCGTCGTTTGTGTGGAGGATGCTCCAATCCACGCCGAAAACGTGACCCTTGTTCAGGGAAACCTCGATGATCTTTGCCTCTATGATCACCTTTCTGCGCAGGGCTTCCTCGATCCGGCCCAGAAATTTATCCACCTGATCAAGGTTGGATTTGCGATCGGTCACCACGATGGTGCCGCTCACGGGGTTGATCACGGCCCTTCCTATTTCAGAGAGCAGTCCGAACTCTTCGTCGCTGTCGGGATCGGATGATGCATCGATCTCCTTGACCGGTTTGAGCGCGTCCTCGATCTCCTTCCACACATTCAGGTGATCCCGGTCGCTTGTCTCCGTATTGATGCTGAACTCACCGGAAAGATCGGAGTCCGAGCCGGACCCGCCCGCCGTTCCCAGCATATCGCCTCCCACATTGGAGTCGGGCTGGTTGAATACCAGGGGGTAGTCCAGCGTGAAGAACCTTGTGTCCACTGCTTTGACAAAAAGGATGTTCCCCTTGATGTCGTAAAAATAATCGGCGGATGAGAGGATCAGCTCCAGAGTCGTGGTGAATGGGAGGTTGTTTATTTCCACCGAGACCGGAGTTGTGATGTCCACGTGCTTCTTGAAGACCAGGTTGAGGCCTGCCTGCTGGGAGATCGCCTTTAAAATATCCTGCAGGGGGGTGTCCCTGGTGGAGAGGGAAAAAACCTTGCTCTCGTACGGCATTTTCGGCTCATCGGCAATCTTGGGCGCAAGTTCGGCAATGGGCGTAAGTTTCGGTTTCTTGATCGTTTTCTTGAGGTATTGCCTGTAAATCTCCTCCGGCGACTTCACATCCTTTTGAGTCGTGGGTTCCGGAGGGCGGGTGACCCTTGTGGTGCTGCAGGCCGAAAACAGGAACGGCAAAAGCAGCAACAAGAAAACGGCGCTTATTTTTCCATTTGGAGGACGGCGTAAGGCTTTCAAGCGGCTTCTCCTTTCATATTTTGCGAATTTCCGGTTGTTCCGCGTATGGTGGCGGTACTGGTTGACTCGATTTTGGGTTTCTGGTGCCGGTATCTTCAAGTTCGTTCCGCTGGTTCCTGTTCAAGAATACAACTTGCTGAATTCAATATGTCGCTCTCCGAAGGAGATCGCTCACGGCAACAGGCTATGCGCCCGGGAAAACGCCGCGATGTGGAGCTATGAATCGGTGAGGCTCAGTATAAACTCGCCGCGCCTGTCCTTCAGTCGAACTTCGTTTTTACGGATCTTCAGGACGGTAAACGCCCCCAGCCTGTCACCCTCCTGAACAAGCTCGTTGTTCAAGAGCGCCGTTTTGCTGTTTTCGCCGATCAGGATCATTCCCAGGACCGGTTTCCGCCTTGGCTTTGGAGCCGGTTTCCGTGGGACAACCCTTGGTTCTTCCACAACCAGGCGATCAACCTGCTCGGCATCCATCTTGAGCCGTTCCCCGGGCCAGAAAAAGGGACTGCTGCGATCAAGGCCGGTGGTAACGGGCTTCAGGGGTTCGTTGCGACTGTTTATCATCCTGATTTTCTCGAGGGTGGTGGCCCTGATATTCCTGCTGGAAGGGTCTGGAACGGGAACCCTCGGGGGCAGGGGCTTTGTTGTCGTCAGCTCATGTTCCATCATCGGTTTGAGATAGTAGATGTTGAACAGAGAAAAGAGCAGCAGCGGAACGACGACGGCAAGAGCGGCCGTTGCGATTTTCGATGCGGTCATATCTTTTCCTCCGCTTTCAGGGGGGAAAGGGACGGAAGCTCCACCCTTGCCGGGATCATGAGGGACGCATCCAGAAATACCCGCGTCCGTTCCCCCGGAATCCGGTTGAAAGTCAGTCGGTTGACCTGGATCGGATAGTTCCTTTGAACCAGAATGTACCGGAACAGCTCCTCGGCTTCCGCATTTTTCTCGAACGTGAACTTGAAATGAAAGCCGGTCCTGTGGAGTGGGATGGGCTTGGTGAGAAACTGCTGTTGCCCGGGAATCGCCACCTCTCCCTCTAGGTTGCCGAGTGAGGATTTCGCCAGGTAATCCAGGAATTCCATGAACTTGGATTCGGGATCCAGGAACTCGCCCACCATGGCATGGGCGGAGGAGTTGATGATCTGTTTCAACTCGGCGTGACGGGCGGAAAGGGTGCGTTTTTCACGCTGGGCCTCGGAAATACGCTTTTCCAGGACGGCGGTCGCATGTTGCAGATTCCTGATATCCTCCATCTTGAAGTAGTTGTAAAGCATGATCTGCGCGAAAACCAACAACCCGAATATGATGATGCCGATTTTAACCTTCATTGCTTTTTTCCTTTGGCAGGATCTTCAGAGAGATTTTAAAATCAAATGTTTTTGCGATGTTTTCCAGCTCCTCGGGTTTCTTTTCCGAGTAATTAACGCCGCCGATCTCAAAATAGGGCGATCCGTTGAGGATGGAGCCGAAAGCCCTGAAAAACTGCAAGCCCTCATGCCAGCTGCCGGCCTTGACCTCTCCCGTTATCTGGCCGTTCCAGGTGTTCCCCTGCCGGCCCTGTCTTGCCGGTTGGATATCCAATGTGTTCAAAACAATATTTTCCGGAAGCAGCCGGGTGATCTCCGTGAGGACGCGGTCCCATCCCGGCTGTTTTTTGTAAGTATCCAAATAGAACTGGCGGCATCCCTCGAACACGTTCATCCGGTTCACCTCGTCGCGCAGGGTCACCACCTCTTTTTTCAGGTTTTCGAAAGCTTCCTGCTTTTGGCCGAAGGTGTCGAGGAGTGTAAGTCCTCTTGGGTGAATGTCGGAGGTGACGAACAGGGCGCCCGCCAGCATCACGACCAACGCCGCGAATGACAGGTTGAACAGAACCCCGAGCTTGCGGTCCAGCACCTCGGAGCCCGGAACGAAGTTGAGGCGGGGCGGATGAAAGAGGTTGCCGAGCAGGTGAATTTCGTGATTGATGGACCGATCGTCCATGCCGTTCACCGGCAGGCCGTGCAGTCCGAACCGTACCCGGTACTTGTTCAGCTCGGACAAGTCGCCCATGACGGCTTCTTCCAGGTGATTGCTGCCCACGATAAAGATCTGTTCCGCATGATCCCGGAACTCCTGGTGATAGAAGGACAGGGTCCGTGAAATCTCCTTGATGATCTTCCGGGAAAAGTCGCGGCTTTCGCTGGATTCAAACCCCAGGCCGGGTTCGGGAATTCCAAAGGGGACCGATCTGGCCATCTTCACATGACCGTCGGAGCTGTTGACGGACAGGATCGAAATGCCCTCTCCGACCCAGAGCACCATGAAGTTGCCTTCGGGGGCCGCTGATTTGACAACGCTCGAAGCCAGGGTGACGGGAAGAGGGGTGATGTTTCGAACTTTTTTGTGGAATCCGGCGAATGTGTTCCATACGGCATGGAGCTCATCCTCGCCGACGGCGGCGTATCCGATAAGGTTTTCGGCAAACCCCTTGTCGCTGATCTCGCTGATATGGGTGTATTCGATGGCAAGGGGCTTCGCATGGTGCAGATTTTCCACCGCATCCTGTTGAATCAGGGTGGTAAGAACCCTTTTCGAGGCCTTTGGGAACCGTGCCACCGAAAAATGGGGAGCGCTAAATGTTGAATTTATGTATATATCATCGGCCCTTTTGCAGGCGGATTTTAAAGCGTGCGCCGTTACGGTTTCGGGAACCGGTTGAAGCGGAAAGTACCCGGCGGAGCGTTGCTCGACCTCAAGATACTGAATGGATTCTTTGATAAAGCTGACAATAAGTATTTTTTTAGCCACCAGATACACCTTTCGAATTTAGGATGAAAGCGGGATTCCATATCGTTTCCGGTATAAAGTGTCTGGGATTTTTTGCCTCCCGGGCCAAGAGTCCTGATAAGTTCAGTAAAGGCTTTGGTAAGGTGAATTTTCCACGGGAAAAAGGAGGTGTTTCGTATAATGAGCATTTCCCGGAAGCCTGGACTCATCGTGTCGGCTAACTATGTCTATGACTTTTTATTACATAAAATTGCTGTCATATTCAATAGTTTTCTGGTTTTGTGGAGGTTCGTAAGGTTTTGTCGGAATTGCCATGGAGGTCGTTGTACGTAGGAACGGTACCGGTTTGACACCGGGAAAGGGGCATGTGGTTTGTCACCTGCCTTGATGAAATTCAGGGAGTTGATTTAAACCTTGACCCCCGCCGACCCATGAAGTTATGCTTTTAACCGTGATGTCTTTTTGATCGTGATGGAAGCTAATGAAGCTTGAAGCTTTCTGGGGGGGGGCCGTGGTGCACTTTGCAATAATGGCCATTTCGCGTAATGAGCTTTCGCTTATAACTGCTCGGTGTAGTTGGCAAAATGAGCGACCTTAATTAAGGTTGATGGTCCTGATAAAAAGGTGAGCATAATTTCGACCACCATCCATTGTATCCAACTTGTCCGTTGATGTCCATATGGCGTGTGCGGGAACAATGTGTCGAACTTTTTACGAATTCATCAAGTTTGCCGCGATTGTTTTTCTGTCCGCATATCCGTTGGAATTCTGAGAATTGTGAGTGGGGCCGGATAGATATGTAGTACTATGATATTCGCCCAAGTCATTCTACGCAATTCGTATCTGTGCAATAAGTAAAGATGTCTTTTGAAATAGGAGATTGCGGAAGTGAAGAAAATGAACTCCCACGAGGCTGGTTTTACAATAATCGAGATCCTTCTGGCTTTGACAATCCTAGGAATCCTGACGGTGTTTGCATTGAACATGACCAATTCGATAAGGGCTGTCACTAAAACCAGGGAAACCAGAAGCAGAATGGAGCTTATCGCAAAAAAAGCAAAAGATTATTACAGGGGACATAGAAATCTTCCCCTTCCGGCAGGGCCGAGATCAACTGTTGTGCCGGCAGGCGACAATGACCCCCCATCTACTGTGAAAATACCTCCGGTAACAGTAAACGATTACGGTGATAAAGTCCCTGTAGGGGTGGCCGATCTTGATATGGAACAAAAATTCAGGATGGATGCCTGGGGAAGATATTTGCAATATATCGTCTATCGGAATGATGGGGCATCCCCTGGAGGTAATTCGCGTCCCGGGGCAGTTCTGATTGACAATTTGGCATCTGTGCCCAATTCGGAACTTGTCAATATACCTGCGTGTTCCAAGACTCTTATTCGTGGCGTTAACGTTAACAATAGAAGGTATGCAGGTCTTCTAATTAGCAGCGGGCCAAACCAGGTTTTTGAATATACTACCAACACCACTCCAATGGGAGGAGGAGGTAATACTACTCACATGGTGTTTGAAAAACAATATAACTTGACACAGAATAGTGATGATATTTTTGTGGTGATAGATATATCGGAACAGGCGATGCAGCTTGCAATAGATGGTGCGAAGGCCTTAAATGACAAAGTAAGTGCATTTGATTCTATTTTTACAGGAACAGGATTTTGTGAGGAATTACAAGTCGCAGGCGATGCTGGAGTTTGTCCACCAACCGGAGGTAGCAACGATCCAAGTTGTGGTATACCTACATTGAACGAGATAAAGAACAACAGTTATCATTCTGCTTGTGCTGTATCTGGATTCAACTGGGGAGATGTTACAACATCATGGGGAACAGTGGCAAACCCGTTTCCGGGTGAAATATTTAATGATCAAGCCAGGGCATTTATATTTAGTTTTTTTGGCCTTCCCGATCATGCTGTTTACGATCCTTGGTTAAATGGGTATATATGGGGGTGCATCGATACCGTATGCGACCTGTCACCTATGGATTTAACCTCGACTGATCCACGTGTTCAAAAGTTTTTTTCCGCTGGGCCTGATGGGACAATAGGAGATGTTAATTTAGTAGGTGCAAGCCCATCGGATGATGACATTATCCCTTAATGGTGATTGGGACAATGTTATTTGATTTCAGATTGTTATTGAAGATCTGATTTGTCCATGTTTTAAAAGAAAGAAGTCGGAACCCTGACTCACTTCGGCACATAAATTATTCCGAATTGAGGTAAGTGGATATAAATACTTGCCGATGCATATTCCAAAGCAATGGAAAACCGTAATTAGCCATTTGGAAAGGCCGCTGTTTCATTATTAAAGGCAGGCTTATTGAGCAAGGGGCATCAGTGTTGACGATCTGCCCGTGATTTCCAATATAATAAACTCGATAACAAGAATGTGATTTACAATTAAACGAACCAATTTCTTGAAAGTACAACATTAACCAACAGTTCACGGTTTTAATTGACACGTTACAAAACATCTTGTTATCAGTGCGGTTACTGATAACTGTCCGGGCTGGTGTGCATGTAGTTCGGTCTCGCAATATGGAAGGAAATACAGAATTTTCTATGAGATTGTCATTAAAATGTTCAAGCTGGACTTTGGCGCTGGTATTTGCTCTCTCGGCCCATGCTTTTGGCGTGGAAGGCCTTCAAGAAAGGAGTGCCGAGGATATGAGCGCCGAGGGGCTGCTGCTCGTAATGTATGTGTTGCTGGCATTGGTCTTTTCATTTCTCTGTTCGGTGGCGGAATCGGTACTTCTGAGTATTACGCCTTCGTATATCGAAGGGCAGAAAGAGATGCGTCCCAAGCATGCGGCGCTATTGAAACGGTTGAGACAAGATAATGTGGACCAATCGCTTGCGGCTATTTTGACACTGAACACGATTGCGCATACGGTTGGCGCGATCGGTGCCGGGGCCAAGGCGACGGTTGTTTTTGGAAGCGAATGGTTTGGCCTGTTTTCGGCCGTCATGACGCTTTTGATCCTTTTTCTTTCCGAAATCGTTCCTAAAACCATAGGCGCCGCCTACTGGTCAAAGCTTGTGGGGCCCACGTCGTACTTTGTAAACACTCTGATTGTGCTTCTCTATCCCATCGTGTGGATTTCGGAGAGGGTGACAAAGCTTATTTCACACGGAAAGGAGATCCACATTTTTAGTAGAGACGAATTCATCGCCATGGCCCAGGTTGGCGTGGAGACGGGGCATATTCAAGATAAGGAATCACGGATTATCCGAAATTTATTCAGATTTGACTCGCTAAAAGTGGACGATATCATGACACCCCGTGCCGTAATCTCCGCATTACCGGAGGACATGAAGATAATCGATTCGATGAAACATGTTACCCAAACCCCTTTTTCGCGTTTGCCGCTCTATACCGCGCATATGGATGATGTGGCCGGTTTTGTGCTTAAAGAGGACGTTCTGATCAGCGTTGCCCGGAAGCGAGGTGATGAAAAACTCAATTCATTGAAGCGTGAAATACTCGCTGTTCCCGAGTCGGTGTCGTTGACTGCATTGTTGGAGCAATTTCTTAAGGAGCGCCGGCAAATTGCCATAGTCGTCAATGAGCATGGCGGGACGGATGGGTTGGTGACGCTTGAGGATTTAATCGAGACGCTTATGGGGATGGAGATTATGGATGAAACAGACGATGTTGAGGATATGCGCGCCCTGGCGCGGGAACAATGGAAAGAACGCGCCAAGGCAATGGGGCTGGATGCCGATACTTTTAACCAATGAAAAAACTCATATATAAGCCCGGCCGCCCCGAAGGACCGGTTCGAACCGGTCCATTCTGAGTATATTGTCTAATAAAACGGTGGTTTCTGAACGGACACTATTTATTAGACGATTTGTTGGCCTTTTTGTTCTGTTCGAGATAGACACCGTCGTTGACGAGAAGTTCCCGCATGTCGAGATACAGCACGCGAACCAGATCGTATTCGAAGGGAGAATCGAAATCCCCGTAACTGAAGGGCAGGGAGGCCCTGAAGTCGAGGCTGTCCACGATGGAGAGGCCCATGTCCGTTGCCATGTTGATTTCGAGGGCGTTGACGGCGAACATCTTGCCCATGGAGTCCGCCACCGTGCCTCCGGCGTCCCGGAGGGTGGACGGCCCCAGCAGGGGGAGAATAAGGTAGGGGCCGGGAGGAACGCCGTAATGGCCGAGGGTTTGGCCAAAGTCCTCGTTGTACTTGATCAGGTCCATATCGGTTGCGGGGTCAAAGAGGCCCAGAACACCCGCCGTGGAGTTTACAAGGAAACGTCCCATCACCTTTCCGGTTTTCTCTCCCTTTGCCTGGAGCAGGCAGTTGGCCATGGTGGGGATTTCGTTGAGGTTGGAGAAGAAGTTGGATATTCTGCTCCTTACGAATGCGGGGAGGACCTTCTTGTACATCCTGACCATGGGTTCGATGAAATTATTGTCCACGACGGTGTTGAATCCGTAAATTCGACGATTCAGTGATTCGAGGGGATCCTGTACATCGAGAAATGCAAGATGATCCCTTGTCTCGGAAGATTGTGAATCCGCCGCCTTGTCGAGGGGCTGATCCGCCACTGTTTTTTTAGTTGTGGAACAGCCTGTCGACAGCAGAAGCACGGTCATTATGACGGCAATAATTTTAACAATACCTCGCATATTCACGGTCCTTTTATAATACTATCCACCGTTCGTGGAACAGCTGTTGAATATTCCGGCACCCTGTCCGGAACATTTGGTTTGATACTTCGAAAATCTATTTTTTGAAGAAGTCGAGCATATGGTCGACATTTCGGCTGTGAAGCATATTCCCCAGATGACCGCCCCGGGGCCAGATCATGGCCCTTTCTCCGAAAGTGTCCGTAAGGAACGCCATATCCCCTTTACCGAGTATGATATCGTCCCGGTTGTGAACCACGGCGATTTTCCCCGCGCCCTTCAGGTAGGGGCCGAGGGCGGTCAGGCTGATTTTATCGATCAATGTTACCTTGCTCTCATGGGGATCTTTTTTCAGGGCATGGGGAAGGAGTACCCTGTCCAGGTAGTCTTCGAAGGTCCAGTGAAGAGCCTTCTTGAAATAGGGCGTGGTGGATGTGCCGGTGGTGATCACCTTGTCCCTTGCCTTGAGGTGGCCTCCGTTTTCGAGGATGTCCACGGAAAAGAGGAGGGAGGCAAGGGTAAGTCGGAAGGAAACCCCGATCAGTCCCTCCAGTTCCGCCTGGGTGAGGGGAGCGATTCTGTTGATGTCGTACAGGAACTCCTCGTCGATATACACGTCCCCCTTGTATTGAAAATAACGGGAGGCCTTTTCGAAAATACTGTCGAAGAAGATATCGGCGCGCTCTTTCAGGTTCCGGGTGACATAGTCGTCCAGGATCGCGGTGGAGGTATAGAGATTCACCGGCGGATTGATGAGCAGCACCTTTTCAAAGTTGAAATAGCCTTCGTTTTCATCCAGCTTCGAGACAAATCCGGCCGTAAGGCCCCCGAGGCTGTAGCCGGTGAGATAAAATTCCCTGACCTTTACCTGATCCTTTACCTTTTCATAGGCACCCTTCATTACCTCGTAGAGATCCCGGGCATCGTCGGCACTGATGCCGGGAATGTTTGATCCGGAGCCCATGGCGGCAAAACGCCTTGTAAAAGTTGAGTTCAGGGCGATCACGTGATACCCGGCATTGTGCAGTATCTTTTGGAAGGCCATGACCCTCCCGGACTTATAGGTGGAGCCGGTACCGGGAATGATGAAAACAAGGGGCGCTTCGCGAGGTTGCCAGGCGACGCTGAACTTGTATTCCCCGAGGTTTCTCATGGTGGGGGGGAGGTTCTTTTTCTTGAACACCTCAATGCCGGTGACCCGTTCCCGGATGATGGGGCCTTTTGAGTCCTCGTCAAGGGGCGAGCCGGCAACCGTGGCAAGAACCGGATCCTCGATGGGGTAATCGTATGTCGTTCCGCTCTCGGCCGAGGCCCACCCTGAAAGGCAGAATAAAAGCACCGCGGATACCGTCAATAACTTAAACCAGAATAATTGTTTCACTCCTTTGCTCAACGATCGCTCCCTCCCAATAATATTGTCTCACGGCAAAAAGCCGTGGAAAACCTGTCCGAATACCGGTTTCGGCGAAATGCACCTGATTACTTGATCGGTTGGTTTATACATGACTTTAACACCCTGGTCAAAAAAATAGGGTGGATTATTCCGGATTTGCCTTGGAATGCCCCCGAGGGGCTTGATCGCATGATAGGCCGTTCAACTCGATACGTTGGCCGCACCCCGGTATTAATGTCCTTAAACACTTGGGTACATGGCTGAGTGCATCCTGTAGAAACCAAACCGGCCGATGATATGATCAAGCCCGCATCGAGAAACAAGCAAGGCGGCATTACAAAGGGTCGGCCATTCCAATTTGCCGTTTGATGAAATCATCGGGGGAGCTTGTCCCGGTATTGCGGTCCGCTCATCGACGCATGCGGTCATTAAAATGTATCGGAAAAGAATAGGGCGGGGGGATCAATATGGTGGTGCTGTAATGATGTCGCTATAAGACGATATGGGATGTTGGGGGCGGGTAACTCAATGTCTTTTTTATGATCCCGTGAGCTAAGGAATATTAATTTGTTAACCTGAACAAAATATGCCGTCGGGCTTATTCAACAAAAAAAACGCCCCTTTGTCACGGGAAATTCCGTTAAAAGGGGCGCATGGCAATCCCGGCATGGGCTTCACAAAGCACCGGGGAGCAAAGCGGCCCGCACGGATGTTCGGGCCCTGCTCCGGCTTAATGCAAAGATCGGGAAACCCGGAATCAGTCGTTGAGCTGGATGTTCTTGCCCTCGTGCACCCGGTTCATGTTCCTGACCGCGCACATCTTGCCGCACATGGTGCAGCTGTCCTCGTGCTCGGGCTTGGAGCTGTCCCTGTAGCGCTGGGCCTTCTCGGGGTCGATGGAAAGGTCGATCATCTTCTTCCAGTCGAGGGCCGCCCTTGCCGCGCTCATCTCGTTGTCCCAGTTCCTTGCGCCGGGGATGTTCTTGGCGATATCCGCCGCGTGGGCCGCGATCCTGGTGGCGATGATCCCCTCCTTCATATCGTCCAGGGTGGGGAGCCGGAGGTGCTCGGCGGGGGTCACGTAGCAGAGGAAATCCGCTCCGTTGGCCGCCGCGATGGCGCCGCCGATGGCGCTGGTGATATGGTCGTAGCCGGGGGCAACATCCGTTACCAGGGGGCCCAGGACATAGAAGGGCGCGCCGTGGCAGAGGCGTTTTTCCAGCATCATATTGCCCTTGATCTCGCCCATGGCCATGTGGCCGGGGCCCTCGATCATCACCTGGACGTTTCTCTCCCAGGCCAGCTTGGTGAGCTCGCCGAGGACGATGAGCTCCTCCACCTGGCAGGCGTCCGTGGAGTCGTCGATGCAGCCGGGGCGGCAACCGTCGCCGAGGCTCAGGCAGAGGTCGTATTTCTCGCAGATGTCCAGGAGGCGGTCGAAGTTCTCGTAAAAGGGGTTTTCCGCGTCGTTCAGGGCCATCCAGGTGTAGAGGAGGGAGCCGCCCCTTGAAACGATGCGCATGAGGCGCTCGTCCTTTTTGATCTTTTCGGCGGTGTGGCGGTTGAGGCCCGCGTGGATGGTCACGAAGTCCACGCCGTCCTCGGCGTGTTTTTCAACCACCTTGAAGAACTCGTCAACGGTGATGTCCTTGAGGTCCTTGTCGTAAAAACCCACCGCGTCGTACATGGGAACGGTGCCGATCATGGCGGGGGAGGTTGCGATGAGCCTCTGCCTGAACTCCTCGGTCTTTCCAAAGCAGGAGAGATCCATGATCGCCTCCGCCTTGAGATCCAGGGCCTTTTTCACCTTCTCGAACTCCACATCGAGGTTGCAGCAGTCCTTTGAGATGCCGAGGTTCACGTTGATCTTGGTGCGCATGCCCTCGCCCACGGCCTCGGGGTCCAGGGAGGTGTGGTTCTTGTTGGCGGGGATGATCACCTTGCCCTCGGCCATGAGCGCCATGAGCTTTTCAACTTCGATCTTCTCCTTCTTCGCCACGATTTTCATCTGCTCGGTGACGATCCCTTTTCTTGCCGCGTCCATCTGGGTGGTGTAGTTCATGATCTATTTCCTTATCCGGTTTCTGATATCGGTTATTTTCTGTTTGATGTTTTCAGCGCCCACGATCTCGGTCACCATTGCCGTGCATTTCACGCCCCGGGAGAAGAGCTCCTCCACATGGGCCTCCTTGATGCCGCCGATGGCCACGAAGGGCAGGTCGATGTTTTTTACCACGTAGTCGAGATAGGTGAAGCCCACGGGGTCGCAGACATCCTTTTTGGTGAAGGTCTTGAAGATGGGACCCACCCCGATATAGTCCACGCCCATGGCTTTTGCCGCCTCGGCCTGTTCGGGCGAGTGGGTGGAAAGGCCGATGAACATCTCTTCACCGGCCAGCTTCCTGATCTCGGCTACGGGCAGGTCGTCCTGACCCACATGGATTCCGTCGGCCCCGACCATAAGGGCAAGGGCCACATCGTCGTTCACGATAAACGTGACCCCGGCGTCCTTTGTCATCTTTCTGATCCGAGCGCACTCGAGGAACATATCGCGCTTGGATTTTTCTTTTTCCCGGTACTGAATCACCTTGATACCGGCATCGATCATCTCGCTCGCCACCTGGATGTTGCTCCGGCCAAGGGAGTACTCCTCGGCGGTCAGGCAGTAGATATCGGTCTCTGGAAATTTTCTCAAAGTAAATCTCCTCGTTATTGGGTGACGACCTCCGTTCCGATTTAACAACAACCGGATACAAGGGGTATCCGATTCGGAATGAAGTGTCGGTGTATGTTTCCATCTTCCGGCAAGCTACCCCCGCACTTCGGCGCGGGCTCTTTCCATGTAAAAGGAGAGTACCACGTCCGCCTGCTTGGCCGCCGCGATGTTCACCACCGGCGACATGGGCGGGCAATCCGCCCCGGCCTCGGAGACCATGTCCCCCACCATATAAAAGGTGTCGCGAATCTTGCGGGTGCGGACACGGTCGCTGTCTCCCCAGCCCGAAATTCCCGAGGCGGCCACCAGCAGCTTGCCGGAGTTCATGTAGCTCTCGACGATCATCTTCTTCATCTCCGGCCTGTCGAACGCCTCCACAACGGCATCACAGTTCCCGAACAGGGTGTCCAGATTCTCCTTTCGGATCCTCGTTTCGTGGATGGAAAGGGAGAGGTCCGGGTTGATGGCAAGAAGATTCTCCCTCAGCATGGCAACCTTGGGGCTGCCGGTCTGGCCCTCGAAAAAGAACTGGCGGTTCAGGTTGGAGTGTTCCACCCCGTCGAAATCCGCGATCACGAAATCCCTGAAGCCGCTGCGAACAAGGTTCATTGCACAGTTGGAACCAAGTCCCCCCGCGCCCGCGATGCCCACCCGTACCGACTGGAGCGCGGTCAGGGCCTCCTTTCCGATATGGGAAATCAGTCCCTTTTCAAAGGCGTTCATGGCATTTTCCCCTGGATGGACTGCCAGTCCTTGTACACGGGCTGAAAGCCGAAGCGGGAGAGGGATGCGGCCATCTCCACCACGCTCCTCTCGTCGGAGATATCGAACTGGGCCGTGCCGCTGTCCTCCTTGGAGTGTCCCCCCACCGAGGTGCAGGCGCTCGCCGACATCTTCGTGACCCCCAGGGGAAGAATATTGTCCCTGAAATCGGCGCTCTCCCTGGTGGAAACGGTGATTCCCGCCCTGGGCAGAAAGAGCCTGAAGGCGGTCATGACCTGCACGAGGTTCCGGTCCGAGACCGGGTACTTTGCCTGGTAGCCTCCGGCGTGGGGTCGCATCCGGGGCAGGGAGATGCTTACCTCCACCTCGGGATAGCGGGTCTGAAGCCAGTCCGCGTGGAGCCCGGTAAAGAAGGCCTCCTTGCGCCACTCATCGAGCCCAAGAAGGGCGCCCACGTTCACCGCGCGCATGCCCGCCGCGCAACCCCTTTCGGGGGCATCGATTCTGTAGCGGTAGTCCCTTTTGGGGCCCTTGGGGTGAAGTTCCGCGTAAAGCTCCCGGTTATAGGTCTCCTGGTAGATGGTAAGGGAATCCACCCCGGCATCGATCAGCCTTCCGTACCCCTCCGTTTCAAGGGGGTAGATCTCGATGGCGATGGAGGTGAAATACTTCTTGAGAATCTTCACGCATCCCTCGAGGTAGTCCAGCCCGGCTTTCTCCTTTGCCTCTCCCGTGAGGATCAGGATATGCTTGAGGCCGGTCTCGGCGATCTTGGCCGCCTCCGTCTCCACCTCGTCGAAGGTAAGCTGACTTCTGTCGATGCGGTTCTTGGTGTTGAATCCGCAGTACACGCACTGGTTGGCGCAGTAGTTGGACAGGTACATGGGGGTGAACAGGAGTATCACCCTGCCGAACTGGTTCGTGGTGAGGGTGTGGGCTTTTTTCGCCATCTCCTCCAGGAACGGTTCGGCCGCCGGGGAGAGGAGGGTGAGGAGATCCGCCTCCCGAAGCCTTGATTTTCCAAGGGTCGCCGCGACATTGTTTCCCGTGATTCCGTCAAAATGACGTTCAAAGGGAAAATCCGCATAGCGTTCATGTTCATCAAAAAAACTCATGATTCATTCCTTCAGGGACTCGGTATTCATAAACCCACGTTGATCCGGGTGAGAATACCGGTTTTAAACGAGTCGTCCCTCTAAAGTATGGAACTGTTGATTTCCCCGAACCTTAGTCAAGGAAGCCGGTGAGGGGAGATGACGCCGAGGCCGTGTCGCGTGTAGCGCCGGGGCCTGCAAGGAACGCATCCCTTCCCGCCGCGACCGCGTTTCCAAAAGCCTTCGCCATTCTCACCGGATCGTTCGCGCTTGCAATGGCCGTGTTTACGAGGCACGCGGCGGCCCCCATCTCCATGGCCTGGGCGGCTTGGGAGGGCTTTCCGATACCCGCGTCCACGATAACGGGAAGATCGATCTCGTCGATGAGGATGCGGGTGATCTCGGTTGTTTTAAACCCCCTGTTGGAGCCGATGGGCGCGCCAAGGGGCATCACGGCGGCGGCTCCCGCGGATTCAAGGGCCTTTGCCACCATAAGATCCGGGTTGATGTAGGGGAGCACCGTGAACCCCTCCTTTGCCAGGACCTCCGTGGCCTTCACCGTCTCGTAACCGTCGGGAAGAAGGTAACGGTTGTCGGAGATCACCTCGATCTTTATCCAGTCGCCGCAGCCGGCGGCCCTTGCGAGGCGGGCGATGCGCACCGCCTCGTCCGCGTCTCTTGCGCCCGATGTATTGGGAAGAAGCTGCATGGATTTGGGGATGTGGCTCATCACGTTGTCGGTTTCGGCGTTAAAGTCCACCCGCCTGAGGGCCACGGTAATCACCTGGGAGCCGGATTGCTCCGCGATTTCCGGGATAAGGGTGTCCGAGGGATATTTGCCCGTGCCGATAAAAAGGCGGCTGGCGAGCTTTACGCCGCCGATCTCAAGATAGTCTTCCATTTGCTTCATCCTCCTCCAACGAATCTTAAAACCTCGAGGTGATCGTTCTCCTCGAGGAGGGTTGTTTCGAACGCCTCTTTGGGGACGATGATCCTGTTGTGTTCAACCACAACGGAATCAAAATCGAGTTGTTTCCGTACAAGGAACTCCCCCACGGAGATTCTTTCGGTGAGCTCTTTCTGCTTTCCGTTAACGGTAACAAGCATTTTGGGCCTCTTGATTCATATATAGGTTAAAGAACGGCCGGTGGCGCGCGCCGTGCCGGCATTCCCTTGTTTCGGGTAAATCATCGATCGTTCCGGTGGCCGCATAAGCTGCAATGCTTCAACAACGCCGGATCAACACTTCCTTTTTATTGAGACGGAACCATGTGCCGGAGCAGATCACGGAACGGTCAAAATACAGGCCGTCGGGTTTTTCCGGTCCCGTCAAAGTTGAAGGGCCTGTAAAAAGCCGGCGGTCGATTCCTTGACCACAACCCGATGCGCTCGTCTGGGTATATCCATACATCATGGCGTGCTCGACAAATCAGGTTCGGACTTTTTAAAGAGTCCGGCAAAGTTGTCCCGAAAAACGGGGAAAGAACGATCAATGAATCCTGGAACGGCAAGTCCGCGCAATGTTCGGAGCTGCCGTAACATCTAACCTGTGTGTTACGGGGCAGCTCGGCGCACGGTATTGCCGTTATTATAACGGTGAGAAGACAGCGGTGTACGATCGGAAGATCTTGATAAATTTCGGGCAAAAAAAAACTTGCCCGAAGGCAAGCTGAAATTACTAAAAAAACTTAATTTGCGGCTTCCCTCCGGCAGTACGAACTGCTTCAGGTTCAAAGGGTTGGATGTAATTCCGTCTCAGCCCGCTTAATCTCGGGCACCCCCAGCGTTATGTTGTGCGGTTTATAAGCAATAATGAAATAAAAGTAAAGAACGTTTTTTATGTTTTTTTCGACGGGGTTGATTGGGGCGGTGGTTCACCGGCTGCGGGTTGGGCTGAAGTCAATTTGCTTTTCTCAACAATAACGGTCCGGTGGCCTGTAATATGTGTAACAGAAAGGTTCCGGCACGGTGATCGACTTTTTGGAAACTGTTTTGGAGCGGTCCGTTGTGCATCGAATAGTGGGGCTCCGTTACCGGAGCCGTGGGGAACAGTGTCCGGGCCTTTTTTTTACGTTTGGACACGGGCTCACTGAAAATTGAAATTTGCGCGGTATTTGATTGACTCATATACCATCGTGCCTAATTTCAATTTATGCAAAAAAGGCTCCCGACGGAGTCTCTATCGCAGCTGTCGCGGAAGAAAACGCCTTGCTTCATCAAGGCGAAAAATCATTCTGTTAATGTTGATGGCTCATCCCCCCTTGAGAAATCGCATCAACAGGTGCCGAGCGTTCAGGCATCTATTTTTAATCAATCAGTATCGATCGTTTAAACATACCCCAAAGAGGAAAAAACCATGGATAAGGATGAGTTTTGCTACAGCATGGGTGAGGAACTGACGAGCTGGAAAAACAGGATCAGTGATGAGCTCAAGAAAATCGAGAGGATGGATTCGGGCGCAAAGCAGAAGATGCTCCCCATCGTCGAGGATTTCATGATGCTCGAAACGGAGATGAACAGTCGGATCAATCAGTTCAAGAACGAATGCTCGCCCGATTTTGTGCCTCCCAGGGAGGGTTCCGAATTCAAACCCGATTTCAACTTCAATGTCGATGATGTGGACGATCTGGGTGGTCCGGGGTCGGGCAACATCGGCGGATAATCCGTTCCCGGTTTCATGGGCGGTGCCCGTTTTCCGGGTTGAAGGCGGGTACCGGTTCAATTGGAGAGACAACGGCCCCCGTTAAAACCGGGAGGCAAAAACAAGAATTAAGATGCTTTGAGGCCGGTTAACGTTTCGGTCATTCAGGATGATCCGAAACGTTAACCGGTTTTTTTGTGCGCGGAAAATGGCGGTATGCATGATTTCTTGCCCCCCGGCGCGTATGTGAATCACACCGGGGCGCATATGAAAGGGAAGTTCGACTGTCCTTAGAGGAGGTAGAGGGCGTCCAGTTTCTCGAAGAGCAGCAGGCGGACCCTTTTGAAATCGTCGAGCATCTTTTCGGCCTTCTCCTTGTTTCCGCTGTTGTAAACGGAGACGATCTCCCTGGCGATGGCGTGAACCTGTTCGTGGTAGGTGCCCACTTCCTTGAAGAGCGCTTCGGAAGCCATGGACTGGCCCGGGCCGAAATACCATTTTCCGAACTCGCACTCCCTGTGGGAGGTCACCTCTTCGGGTGTCATTTGCCTTCTTCCCTGGATAACCGCTTCGAGAATGGAGCGCCATGCCAGGTGGGCCACCTTGACCTGCCCGATATTGAACCTTTTTTCTCCGGTCTTGAACTGCCCCGTGAGGGTGTCCAGGTGGAGGGAGAGGCTGTTCATCTCGTCGGAGTTGATGTTGGCCTCGATGATCCTGCCCAGGATCTCGTCCACGGACCGGCTCACGCCGCCCACCTCACCGGTAATATCGGAGATGATGGAGGAGGTGTCGGTGATGTTCCGGGTGACCTGCTCGATACCCGAGGCGGCCTGTCCGGCATTTGCCGCGATCTCCTTTGTGGCGATGGACTGCTCTTCCACGGCCGTTGCAATGGTGGTGACGATGTTGTTCACATCCCCCACCACGTTGTCGATTTCGGAGATCTGTTCGCCGGCGGTGGTGACGGCATCCTGCACGCCCTGGATATTCCCCCTGATCTCGAGGGTTGCCTCGGCCGTTTGCCGGGCAAGGTCCTTTATCTCGTTGGCCACGACGGCAAATCCCTTGCCGGCGTCACCGGCCCTTGCCGCCTCGATGGTGGCGTTGAGGGCCAGGAGGTTGGTCTGTTCGGAGATCTCCGTGATGGCCGTGGTGACCTGGTTGATCTCGCTTGCCGCCTTGCCCAGGCTCTCCATCCCCTTTGAAAGATCCCGGGAAAGGCGAACGGTCTTGTCGGTGGTGGTTCTTGCCATTTCGGTGTTCTGGGCGATCTCGTTGATGGTGGCGTTCATCTCCTCGGAGGCGGCCGCGACCATGCTCACGTTGGTGGAGGCCTCTTCCGTCGAGGCGGTAACGGACTCCATGTTCCGGTTCATCTCTTCGCTTGCCCGGGCTACCGATGCGGCGCCCGTGCTGGTCTGGTTGACGTTTTCGGTGATCCGTTCGTTGAGGGCCTTGAGCCCCGTTGAAGAGACGCTCACGGTTTCGCCGGTGCCCCCGATCTCCTTGAGCATGGCCCTCAGTTTTTCAACGAAGAGGTTGAACCAATGGGCAAGTTCCCCGACCTCGTCGCGATTCTTGATGTTCAGGCGCATGGTGAGGTCGCCCTCGCCCTGGGCGATGTCCTTGAGTCTCTCCACGGTATCGTTGATGGGGCGGATGATCCTGGACGAGGCGTAGAGCCAGGTGACTGCGGTGACCAGCATGGAGAGGATCAGTACCCCCATGAGAACGAGGTTGACCCTGTCCCCCACGGCATCGATCCGCTCGGCCGTTTCATGCAGTTCATCCTCGAATGTTCCTGCCGTGATGATCCAGTCCCAGGGCTTGAAGTGCACGAACTTGACCGTCTTGAGCCGCTCCCTGCCGCTGCTGTCCTTCCACATGTAGGATTGCTCTCCCGCCTCGCTTCCCTTAAGCTTCGCGGCTTTATTCACGATCTCGGAGATAAAGGAGAGCCCGGCGGAGTCGGTGAGGGAGAGGATGTTTTCCCCGTCCCTTTTTCCGCCCTGGGAGATGGCGTATGAACCCGTGCTGTCGATCACGTAGGCGTAACCGGTTTTTCCCACCTTGACATTCATGATCGCCTTTCTCAGGCTCGAAACGTTTTCCTGGGGAATACCCGCATAGAGCACGCCGACGATCCTGCCGCCGGCATCCCGGATCGGCTCATAGGCGGTGATATACCACGCGTTCACCACGTAAGCCCGCCCCCTGAAGGTTTTGCCGGAAAGAACGGCCGCGATCACCGGGTTGGGGGCGCCGTCCGGGTTGGTTGCCGGGATATAGGTTCCGATGGCGCGCTTTCCGTTTTTCTTGATCACGCTGGTGGCAACCCTCAGCATGTCCCCCTTTTCGTTGACCCGCTGAAAGATCGTGCAGGTTACCCCCAGGAGGTCACTAACCTTGTCCACCACCGGGACCGCTTTTTCAGAGGCAAAGGTCCTGCCCAGCCAGTCGTTGCCCGCATTCATCCCGGGCAGGCTTTTCGAGTGGGTTTTCTTTGTGTACTGGTTGACCATCTCCCACTCCACCGTTTCATCGGAGAAGGAGATGCCGCCCATGTTTTCCAGGACCTCTCCGGCCACCTTCAGCGCGGATGTGATGTTTCTATCGGTCACCTCCTGGTGGGATTCCGCAAGGGTGTAAATGCTGTCGATGATGTGCTGGAAATCTTCCTGGGCCAGGCGCAGACTCTCCTTCTCGGCCAGGCGGACCATCCCTTGGTTCTGATTGTAGACAATCCCGCTCATGACCACCAGGGGGATAAAGGTTAAAAAGCATCCCGCAAGCAGCAGTTTTGTTCTGAGTTTGAGGTTTGTGAACATCGTCTCTCCTGTTCTTGTTTTTTCATGCTCCCCCCGCCGACGAATCAACGGTACCGCAACCGATATCTAACGGGGGAGGGAATTTCCGGTTAAATGGACTGTATCCGCATCGGGAGTGGACAGGTTCATTCCCGCCCGCCGGACCCGGCTTCTCTTGTTTCCATTTTGTCCTTAACGGCGCTTTGTTCTGTTGTTTTCCGGCCGCAACGACGCGGAGTTTGGGATCTCCTTGATGGTTGGCTTACTGAATAAAATGCGGCTGTAAAGATCGTTGTAAATATAAGCCGCATTATAAAACCCCGTGAAGATCCGCAAATCCGCGCCCCGACACCGCGTGTGAACCCGCAACACCGGGGTTAAGCGCCCTCAGGTACCATGCGGCCGTATAACACACTGTTTTGATATACTTTCTGCGAATAGCCGAAGTTGTCCGGTTTTATAAATACTAATTACGAAAACGGACATGCGATAAGCAGCGCATCTATTAGTGAATGGGACCATTAGCACAAAGCATGTAAGAAAATCAATAATTGATGAAACTGTTAAATATAAAAGCTAAAAACGTTGTTTGCATAATTTCTGCTTACCCCATTCAGTAAACCACTGGAAACTGGGGCCGACACCGAATGTGATTAATTGTCAGCGATGTTAGCAATAAAGATGCCACGGGATTATCGGATTGTGATCCGAGGACAACGTTTTCCAACGCCCCGACCGAAGATGGAGGATTTGTCCGCGAAAATGAACAATGTGAAGAGAGCTTCCCGAGCGGCGGATTCAGGGCAGGGGGGGGATTTAGCGACCAAATGCTCTCCTGACCCGGCAGGCATATTGAAAGGTTGTGCCTTGATTTTGTTACGGGATCATTCTCAATTGAATCAGGGAGGGGATGGAAGGAATCGGTGACGGTTCAGGAAATATGAGCACCGGATTGAAAGTACGGTTGATTCATAACGCTCCGGGATGTCGTTTCATGGTTTACATCACGTAATTTAAAACAGGGTGATGTCAACCTCTGCTTGACTCCGTCAATCGCGAATTGACAATGAGGCTGAAGAACATGGAATTATTAAACGATTCCATAAAATATAGGAGAGGGAGGGAGCGATCACAGCCTCGTGTGAACGAGGTATGATGCACGGCATCAATGTAACCTTCTGAACAATGGATCTCAAACTCACAAGGGGTTCAAGAATGATGCCCCTTCTTTTGGGTTTTATGGGGGGCGTGCCCTGATAGCTTTTATTGCGGGAAGATCCCTTATGCCGGGAATGGGGCGAAATTGAATGAAATAACGGGATTGGTGGAAGGCCGGGAGGGAGGGTGTTTTATAACGGCCCCTCCTCCCGGATGTAGCCGTCAACCGCTTCAGCCGGCTGGAACGGTGACGGTTTTTTTGAGCTTATCGGTAAGTACGGCCATATTCTTTGCCTGGTTGTTGACCTTCCTCGATATGTCCCAGATTCCCCTGGCAGCCGAATCCACTTCGAGGATTTCGCCCTTGATTCTAATCGAAACGGTGGAGGTGGTGTCGATGTTGGTCCTGACACCCTCGATCTCCCTCGATGCGTGGGTGCTGTTTTCGGCGATTTCCCTGGTGGAGACGGATTGCTGCTCAACGGCGGTTGCGATCCCCGAAACGATCTCGTTGGTTTCCCTGAGGATGCCGCCCACCTTCTTGATGCCGTTTCCGGTCTTGAGGGCTGTTTCCTGGATTCCCTCGATCTTGCTTTTTATCTCCACGGTGGCGCCGGCCGTCTGCCGGGCAAGGGCCTTGATTTCGTCGGCCACGACGGCAAACCCCTTGCCGGCCTCACCCGCCCTTGCCGCCTCGATGGTGGCGTTAAGGGCCAGCAGGTTTGTCTGTTCGGAGATTTCGTTGATCATCTCGGTGACACGGCTGATGTCCGTGGCAACCATTCCGAGGTTCTTGACGTTTTCCCTGTTCTGGCCGGCCAGGGCAACGGCCTGGTCCGTAAAGGAACGGGCCTTTTCCGAGTTGCCCGCGATTTCGCTGATGGTGGCGGTCATCTCCTCTGCAGCCGTTACCACCAGTCCCACGCTTTCCGATGTCTGTTCCATGGAACCGACAACCGAGTCCACAGCCGAGTTCATGCCGTCCGCTGCATCCGCCGCCGCAGTCAGTTTTTCCGATGTGCTGCCCGCATCCCTTGTCATCTCCTCGGATATGGCCGCAAGTTCACCTGAGGCCGCCGTAAGGGCGGTCATGGTGTCGGTCATCTCCTTGAACCGCTTGTCCAGGTTTGCGGAAAGCTTGTCCAGTGCCCTGGCCAGCCCGGGTGGGGCAGCGCTTTCGGTGCTTTGGGACGGGCGGGAAAAATCCCCTTGGGCGGCTTTTTCAATAAGGGAAACGGCATCTTCCAGGGGTTTGTTTCCGGCTTTTGCCATGGAAAGGCCGATAAAAAGGGCTGCCGCGATGCCGCCGAGCCCCATGAAGAGGGCCGTCGCTTTACGGGTAGCCGCCGATTCACCGATCCGCCGGCCTTCGAGGGGGGCTGCGTCGGAAGCGCTTGCGCTTCCCATGAGGTTTTCATATCGATCGATGGTGGCGCTCAGGGTGAAATGATAGATTCCCAGGGAACATGAAAGCAGTAATAGTGCAAGGAGGAAACCGACCGCCGGTTTGGTCCCGGTTCCGACATTTTTCAACATGTGAGCCTCTTTCGTTAACGGCGCCGGATGAACCGGGGTGCCGAGGTAAAATTATACAAACCGGAATATTGCACCGCAAGATACCTGCCGGGCAACCGGTGCGTCTTACCTGTTATGGGGGTGGGAACGGTTCCGGAGCGGAGTCATGCGGCTTCTACAGGACAAAATACCAGAAATTCACCGGAAGTCAATCCGTTATAGGAACCGTGCCGGGCAAACGGATCTAATTCCGGCATGCCCGGCGGATCCATAGCGAGGATATTAAGTTTATGGACTTATTTTCCATGGGGCCCATGATCCCCCTTGCGCGTGATGGAGGGGATGCCGCATCGCTAGTTAAAAACGTCGGTGTCCTTGCAGGCTTCCGTCGCCGGGGAGGATCGGCCGCGTTGGCGAGCGCCCATCCGGGGTGCCTGCCGGCGGTTCCCGAAAAAAACCTCTTTTACTAAAAAATAAGGACAATCGTAAGTGGGTTTAATGGTCGTAAAATCAAGCTATTACAAATCGGTGATCATTGGATGCGGTGTCTTGAGCCGGGGTGGAGGCCATGCCGGAGTTACATGCGATCACCCTGTACTATAAATACTTGTAATTACCCATTGCTTTTAATATATAGGAAACACATGATACTCGATACCACTGTGTAGATATTTAATCCCGGGCCCGGTTGTCGCATCCGTGAAAGGTTGCGGCGGAAGGTGCCGATAAATGAGAAGGAATTGATATTATGAGTATATTTAAGAAAATTTTGCTCTCCTCCCTCTCGGGATTGATCGTCCTTGGCATTGTCACGCTCTTTTTTTCCCTTACCACCCTGAAGGAAAGGGGGGCGGCGGAAGTGGCGTCCACCCGGGTGATGATGATGGAAGAGAAAACCGCAAAGCTCCGAAACCTGGTTGAACTGACCGTAAAATCAATCAAGAGCATTCACGGCAACGGCGAACTGACCGAAGCCGAGCAGAAGCGCGTTGCCCTGGAACTGGTAAGGGAGCTGCGGTACGACGGGACCAACTACCTGTGGATCAACGATATGAGCCCCGCCATGGTGATGCACCCCATCAAGCCCGCCCTGGATGGAAAGGATCTTTCCGACTTCAAGGACAAGGGCGGCAAGCAACTCTTTGTGGAGATGGTGGAGGTGTGTGCCCGAAATGGAGAGGGAACCGTGGAATACCTCTGGCCGAAACTCGGAAACGAGGAGTCGGTTCCCAAACTCTCCTATGTCATGCTTTACAGGCCCTGGAACTGGGTCGTTGGAACCGGAATCTACATCGACGATGTGGACAAGGTCGTCGGGGGCAAGGAGGCGGAGGTGGACAAGGCACTCAGGGCCCAGCGAAAATTCCTGTTCATCTCCCTTGTGGTGATCTTTATGGTGGTGGCGGTGGTCGTGACCCTCACGGCAAGGAAGATATCCCGCACCATCGTCAACACCGGCGCCATGCTCAAGGAGGTTGCCGAGGGCAGGGGGGACCTGACCTTTCGGCTTGCGGTCCGTTCCGGAGACGAGGTGGGGGAGATGGCCCACTGGTTCAACCGCTTCATGGACAAGCTCCAGGAGATCATGCGGGATATAGCGGATAATGCCGCCTGCCTGAACACGGCCTCATCGGATCTTTCGACGGTATCCGACGAGATGGCCCGGGGCACGGACCGGACCTCGGGCAAGGCCGGCAGGGTGGCAATGGCCACGGGCGAGATGAGCCGAACACTGGCGGAGGTGGCCGCGTCCATGGACGACACCACCGCCAATATGAACATGGTTGCCGCAGCCGCCGAGGAGATGACGGCGACCATAGAGGAGATCGCCCGCAATTCCGAAAAGGCGGATACCATCACCCGGCAGGCGGTCACAAGGTCGGAGAACGCATCGGCCAGGGTAGGGGAACTGGGCCGGGCCGCGCGGGATATCGGCAAGGTGACCGAGACCATCACCGAAATATCCGAGCAGACCAACCTCCTGGCCCTGAATGCAACCATCGAGGCGGCACGGGCCGGATCGGCCGGCAGGGGATTTGCCGTGGTGGCCGACGAGATAAAGGAACTGGCCCGGCAAACCGCCGATGCAACCCGTGAGATCAAGGAGAAAATCGAGGGGGTTCAAGGATCCACGGAAGGAACGGTCAGGGAGATCGAAAGGATCTCAAGGGTGATCGGCGATGTGAGCGAGATCGTCTACACCATTGCAACGTCCGTGGAAGAGCAGTCGGTGACCACAAGGGAGATCGCGGGCAATGTTGCCCTTGCCTCCCGGGGGGTGGAGAAGATGAACGAAAACGTGGCCGAGTCCTCTTCCATGTCCGGAGGAATATTCGACGATATTTCACAGGTGAACCATGCCTCGAAAGAGATGTCCGAGGGGTGTGCCAGGGTCAACACCAGCGCCGAGGGGCTTTCGGAACTGGCGGGACTGCTCCACGGCCTGGTTGGACGGTTCAAGGTATGAGCATTGACGGGTCCTTACAGGGTTTTCAGATAATCGACCACCAGGGTGATCTCATCTTCGCTGAGTTCATCCATTACCGGCATGTCCTCGAAGGGGGTCGTAAACTGGTTCCTGACGGCAGCCTCGGAAACGGGTTCTTGACTCACGGGCAGCCGTTGCATCTGGAACAACCCCTTTAAACCCGGGCCGATCTTTGTTTCCGTGCTGTCCGGGTAATGGCAGGGGGCGCAGAACCCGCCGAAAAGCTCGGCCCCCCTTGAGGTCGGCGCCGCCTTGGGTGCGGGTTCTTTTGTGCCGTATACCAGTTCCCCCCCGTAAAACCCGATATATCCGGCGATCATAAGGCAGAATGCATGGAGAACGATCAGGTTCCCGAACTGCCTGAGGTCGCAGTAGACCGCCCCCGAAAGGAGGAGAAACAGGATACAGGCCAGGAAGATCTTCATCTTGATGGGAAAAAGGGGGGCGCCCCCGTAAAAATGCTGCCAGTCCATGTAGCCGCCCAGAGCAACGGGGGGAAGGGAAACGAGTGCCAGAACAAAGACATGGCGGGCGGTTCTCGCGAGCGCCGTTTGTTTCAACAGGACCGATAGAAGGGAGAAGATAAATCCACCCATGATGAGCCCGAGGGGCAGGTGAACGCCCACGGGATGGAGGGGATGGGTAAACCCCAGGCCCCCAAGCATTTTATACAAGGATTCGATCATGTTTTCTCCTCTCTGAAGGGATGAGCGTCGGTATGATACGCGATTTCATCACCGTGGGATTTGGGTTGATATGAATTCCGCGTGGGGCCTTGGGCTCGGCAACGAGCCGGGAAACCCCACGCTTTCCGTCGTTGTTGAATTTTTATTAACGCCCGGTGTTTTGACTGAAAGCCGCCGGGTCATTTTTAACGGGATGATAAAGAGTTGAAAACGACAATCGATGCCGGCGAAACCGCCGAATTTGTCTTTTTATTTTACCTAAAATAGTAATAATCCGGCTGTTTGTCAATTCATTTGCTCATCCGGCCCGCCAGGGCTGCGGCGCGGGCAAGGCGTGGGAAGACGAAATCATCGCTTTACAATGAACATATAATCTGTTAGCGATTTCGGATAGTTCAGTTGAATTGGCGATCGTTTTCGGAAATCTTGCGGTATTACTTTCCTGCCTTCGGGCAAAACAGATGGGGGTAAAATGCTGAAAAAACTAGTTGCTGTGCTGATTGCTGTTTTTGTTGCGGTTCCATGTGCGGGGGCGATGGACGTCGCCGGTGTCAATTTGTCGGATACCCTGACCGTACACGGTAATAAAATGCTCCTCAACGGCGCCGGTGTGAGAAGTAAGTTTTTCATGGACCTTTACGTGGGCGCGCTCTACCTCATGGAAAAGGGCGGCGATGCGGACGGGATCGTGGCCGGTGATCAGCCCATGGCCATCAGTCTCAATATCATCTCTTCCATGATCACGAGTGAGAAGATGGAATCGGCGACAAGGAAGGGTTTCGAGAACGCCACCGGCGGCAACACGGCCCCCATCGAGCAGCAGATAGAAAAGTTCATCGCGGTTTTCAAGGAAAAGATCAATGTGGACGATGTTTACCACTTTGTTTATATACCGGGCAAGGGGGTGGAGGTCTACAAGAACACGAAGCTGAACTCGCTCCTTGCGGGGATCGAGTTCAAGAGGGCCCTGTTCGGCATATGGCTCAGCGACAAACCCGCCCAGAGCAGCCTCAAGAAGGAGATGCTCGGCCTGTAAAAAAAAACGCCACAGGCGCCTTCGCGTTGTATATCCGAGAGGGGCGGCTTTTAATCACAGAGACGATAATTGGATGTGAGTTCACACGCGATGCCCCGGGGAGTTTCCCCGGGGCATCTGTTTTAAGGGATCGCCGCAATCTATCCCCTGAACTTTCGAACCAATCCCGACCCGGCGACCACGATGAGGTAAAATCCTCCGGCGATGGCGATGATAACGGGGCCGCTGGGCATGTCGGTGGTGTAGCTGATGGAAAGGCCCGTGGTGGTGAACAGGAGTGAGAAAAATACGGCCGATGCCATCATCCGCCACATGCTGCCCGAAAAGAAACCGGCGATGGAGGCCGGAAGGGTCAAAAGCGCGATCACCATCACGATTCCAACGATCCGCACCAGGAGCACCACCGTGAGGGCCGTGAGGCAGAGAAGGAAAAGGTAATAGAAATTCGCGGGGATGCCCCTGAGCCTCAGGAACTCGTCGTCGAAGCATACGGCCAGGAACTTGTTGTAGAAGAGGATGCCCATGGCCGATACAAGGACGTCGAGTCCGAAGATCACCCAGAGGTCCCGCTCTTCGATGAGCAGAATATCCCCGAAAAGATAGCTCATGGGATCGATATAACCCGGGGTTCTTGCGATGAAAAGAAGCCCCGTTGCCATGCCGCATGCCCAGAGGGCGCCGATCACCGAGTCCTCCCTTTCCTCGGCGTGGATCGATACCAGCCCGATCACGATGGCGGCGGCAAGGGCGGTCACCGTGGCGCAGGCCATGGGATCGCACCAGGCAAGCCCCACTTTTTTCTGCAGGTAGAGGCCCGCGCCGATTCCCCCCAGCACGCAGTGGGACACGGCGCCGGCGATGTAGCTGATCCTTCTTACCACGACGAATGTTCCGATGATGCCGAAGGCGACCGAGGCGAGGATACCGGCGATAAAGGCGTGACGGAGAAAGAGAATGTTCGGGTCGAGAAGCGCCTGGATAAATTCAAACACAGATGTGTCCCCCTTCGGAGCAGCGGTGGTTGTGGCGAACGAGGTGGACGCCGCTGCTGTAGATGTCCTGGATGACGTCGCCGGTGAGCTCGCTGGTGGGATGAATCACCACCTTGCGGTTCACGCAGATGACGGTTTGGATGATGGTGGATACAAAGCCGATGTCGTGGGAAACGATCAGGATGGTCATCTTCTTGTTCAAGGTTTTCAGGATCTCCATGAACCGTTCCTCGACCCTCCTGTCCACATTGGCGGTCGGTTCGTCCAGGAGGAGAAGGTCCGGCTCCGTTGCAAGGGCCCTTGCGATGAGCACCCGCTGTCGCTGGCCCCCGGAAAGGTCGGAGAAGGCCCTGGCTCCCAGGTCCTCCATGTCCACGTCGGCAAGGGCCTTTTCGGCGATCTCCCGGTCCTTTTTTTTGTTCCAGCCGAAAAAACCCGAAATCCCTCCCTGGCCCAGCCTTCCCATGAGGACCACGTCCCGCACCGTCACCGGAAACTGGGGATCGTAACTCACATGCTGGGGCATGTAGCCGATTCTCGGTCTGGCAAGCGTGGGGCTGTCGCCGAGGATCCGGATGCTTCCCCTGTCCGGCTGGAGGCGCCCGAGGAGGAGTTTCAGCATGGTTGTTTTTCCGCCCCCGTTGGGCCCGATGATGCATGCCAGTTCATTTTGGGTAATACCGAGGTTCACGTTTTCCAGTATGGGTTCCGTGTTGTAGGAAAATGTGACGTCCTTGAACTCTATGACCGCTTCTTGGGACATGGATTCCAATCCTTTGTTTATTGTCGCTTTAAATCGCCGCGTTCGGTTCCGAAACGCAATTTTGATGATCCAGTATGAAATCGGCGGCCGAAATTTCCACCACAACCCGATTTACTCCACGCGCTTTATTCCTATTTCACGGCGCGTTCAAAAAAAAACAGTTTCGGACTTTTAAGGATGCATCGGTTTTACCTTGTCGCCAAGTTGATGCCGTCTCCACGGTATTTTTCATGAATAATCCGGATAAATGATCCCGATCGCCCTTTGAGAAAAACACCGGGCGCAATCCCGGTAAGTACCCCGCGCGGATGAAACCGGGGCACTGTCTGCCGGCTCCGGCGGTTGGAAAATGTGTGCCGAATGGGGCACCCAAAAATCCTAAACCTGATGATTTATATAACTATTTCAGGAAATAATCAATGGCGTGAATGAAGGAAACAGGGCGGGTGCAAAACAGGAAGCACTACCTCGCAATATGCGAAGGATGCGGTTGATCGAAAAACGGGTAAAAAAAACCATTTCGGGCAATATACGATGTTGGGGAGGATTTCCGGGGAGGGGCATTTGTTTTCATGAAACGTTTTGGGGTGAATATCGGCTCAATTTTGATAGCCCGACTATTCAATACCCTAACTCGAAACAGGGGCCGTACTCCTGGTTTTTAAGCTGGAATCAAGCAATGAAGCTGTTTTTTCCTTTTTGACGAATCCGGCATGGTACCCCGGAACCGGAGTGTTGCCCCAATGACGGAAAACGCCTGTTGAGCAACACCCCCTGTCCCCGTGGTGGGGCATTACCGGCGGGAGCCGGAAATTATTATGGTCACGCGTGGATTTTTTTCATCAGCCAGGCCATGTTTTCCCCAAGGTCCTTCATGGTGGCGATTCCCTCCTTGTCCTCTTCAACGTCTCCCCTGTCCAGCCCGATTCCCATGTTCCAGTAACTCGAGCCCGGAACGATCATCTCGGATATGGTGAAGAGGTGGTTCATGGTATCGAACGCGTGGGTGCTTCCGGCCCTTCGCACCGCCACCACGGCCGCGCCCACCTTTCGTTTGAACAGGGTGTCGTTGACCCTCGCCACAAAGCCCGCCCGGTCGATGAGCGCCTTCATCTCCGCCGAAACATCGGTGAAATAGGTGGGCGAGCCCAGTATGATGCCGTCCGCCTCGATCATCTTCTCGATGCATCCGTTGAGGATATCGTTGTCCATTGCGCAGCGCTTGTCCTTGTTTTCCCTGCATTTCATGCAGGCGATGCAGCCCCTTATGTGCTTGCCCCCAACCTGAACGGTTTCGGTTTCGATATGGTTTTTTTCAAGCTCCGCAAGGACCGATTGGATGAGGATGGATGTATTGCCGCCCTTTCTCGGGCTTCCGTTGAATGCGACGACTTTCATATTGTTCTCCTTATGTATGTTGAAATGAATCGTGTTTGTTTTTGACAATACCGGTTTATATGGGATAAGGGGATAATAAATCAAGTACCTACTTTTTTTACAGGTACGAACAAAAATGACAGTATGGAGAAAGACCCATGAGAGTCTGCAAGCTCAAGGAGAGCGGCGATCGAAAGTATTACTGCTATTTTGAACTGACCCTTCAGGTGATCGGGGGAAAGTGGAAGGGGATCATCCTCTACCACCTTTCCGGAGAAGGGGTGTTGCGGTTCGGGGAACTCAAACGTTCCATCCCCAATGTAACGGAGAAGATGCTGATCCGGCAGCTCAGGGAGCTGGAGGCGGACGGCCTCGTGGCAAGGGAGGTGTACAAGCAGGTTCCCCCCAAGGTGGAGTACTCCCTCACGGAGCTGGGCAGGACCCTGATTCCCATCCTCAACCAGCTCAAGGAGTGGGGCGTCACATACGAAAAGGCCCTTGGGCTGGACAAGGCGTTCGTGGACGACCCGGCCTACGAACAGCCCGAGGAGTGCATCGGATGAGGGCAATGCAAAAGCGCCGTGAAAACCCCAAGTTCCAGTTCCTCTTTGCCGATCGTATCGGGATCGTCTTCGACATCACCCGCCTGATGACGGTCAAGGGGCTCAATATCGTGGCCATGGAGGTGGAGCAGGAGGAGGGCAAGGCAAGGATCTCCATCGAGATCGAGGAGGAAAACCGTGCGCCCGACATTCCGGTGCTCCTGACCCTCTTTAAGGGCCTTCCCGGCGTGGAGGAGGTCAAGGAGATCGAGGCCCTTCCCCAGGAACTGCGGGAGCGCTGGTTCCGGACCCTCTTCGACGGGGTGAGCGAGGGGATCATCTCCGTGAACCGGCGGGGCATGATCAACACCATCAACTCCGTTGCCGCAGTGATTCTCGGGCAGCAGTATGAAAACGTCATCGGCCGGCACATCACCGAGATCGGCACCACGGACAGCGTGCTCGTTGAATGCCTGAAGAAGCGGATCCCCATCAGGAGGAGAAGGAGCGTGGTCACCAGCGAGGGAAGGGTGGAGTTTTACGCCTCGGGCAAACCCATCACAGATGCCTCGGGCAAGTTCGTGGGGGCGGTGCTTCTCATGAAGGACCTCAAGGAGGTCAAGGAGATGGTGGAGGCGGTGGAGACCCCCATCCAGGTAACCTTCGACGACTTTATCGGTGAAAGCGCCGTGATCCGGAACCTGATCTCCTTTGCAAGGAAGATCGCCGCCACCGACGCCATCGCCTCCATCAGGGGCCAGAGCGGCACCGGCAAGGAGCTCTTTGCCGGGGCCATCCACTTTGAAAGCGGAAGACCCGGCCCCTTCGTCCCCATCAACTGCGCGGCCATGCCCGAATCCCTCCTCGAGAGCGAGCTGTTCGGATATGCCGAAGGGGCGTTCACCGGCGCCCGGAAAAAGGGAAAACCCGGGCTCTTCGAGGTGGCCATGAACGGGACCATCTTCCTCGACGAGATCGGCGACATGCCCCCCGGCCCCCAGGCCAAGATTCTCAGGGTGCTCCAGGAGGGCCTGGTGCGAAGAATCGGCGGCTCCGAGGAGGTGCCGGTGAACGCGCGGATCGTCACGGCCACCAACAAGAACCTCGAAAAGATGGTCCGTCAGAAGACATTCCGGGAGGACCTCTATTACCGGATCAACGTGCTGCCCATCCATATTCCCCCCCTGAAGGAGCGCGGCGACGACATAAGACTTCTGGTCAATCACTTTCTCCACCAGTTCAACTCCAAGCTGGGAAAAAGGGATCAGACCCTCAATCCCGACGCCGTTGCAAAGCTCCTTTCCCACGACTGGCCGGGCAACGTGAGGGAGCTCAAGAACGTGGTGGAGCGCGCGGCGATCCTCAGCGACTCGGACGAGATCGGGGTCTCCTCCATCCTCTTCAGCTACGAAACCAACACCAACCCCCGGAATGTCGCGGGACTCCTCCAGCGGGGAAGGGCGGATGGGGACCTGAAAACCATCGTCGGCGAATATGAGAAGGAGATCATACGGGGGGCCCTCGAGAAGGAGAGCAGCCTCAGAAAGGCCGCAAAGACCCTCGGGGTTTCCCACACCACTCTCCAGAACAAGGTAAAAAAGTATGGAATCGATGCCGGCAATAAAATGAACCACCGGCAATAAATGTTGCCGGCTGAGATATTATCCATTATTTCAGTTGTATGTGAAGGTGGCTTGCGCTTGTGGCAATATTTATTGCCGAATTGTAGGTGCCGCCTGTTTAATCGCATCGTTCCGTGAAGCCCGGGAAATTAAAAAATGCGTATATTTCAATGCAGGCGGAGAGCTGTGTAAGCCCTTGTGATTAAAGGGTTCACCCCGTGCCCGCCTTCTTCTCCGACCGCCCCGGCCAATGAAAAATCACCTGTTTTAATCCAGCCGGCAAGCTCATTGCATTTAACCTGAGCAGTAATGAACGTGACGTTCGAATCACTTCCAAACTTGGGAAGGGACGAACGCCGAGGATATTATAAACGGTTTGCAATGGGTTTGATCACCCGCCGCGGCAGCCCAACGGGGCCGGAAAATCGCGGAGTCGGCGAGTCGAGCCTGAATTAAACGCACTTTTTCATACAACAGGTCCACTTTCAGGATGGATCAGGAGGTCTTAAAGATGATCGTAGGCATTTTAAAAGAGATCAAAACCGCAGAGAATCGTGTAGCAATGACTCCCACCGGCGTAGAGGTTATGAAGGCAAACGGTCATACCGTATATGTTGAGAAATCAGCCGGCGAGGGCAGCGGTTTCGAGGATGCCGACTATGTCGCGGCAGGGGCCGAGATTATCGAGACTCCCGCCGAGATCTACGGAAAATGCGACATGGTAATGCACGTCAAGGAGCCCCAGCCCTCCGAGTACGATCTCGTAAGGGAAGGCCAGATCGTCTTCACCTACTTTCACTTTGCTCCCGACGAGCAGCTCACCCGCGCCTTTGTAAAGACCAAGTCCGTTGCCGTGGCCTATGAGACCGTTGAGGGCGACAAGGGCGGCCTTCCCCTGCTCACCCCCATGAGCGAGGTTGCCGGTAGAATGTCCATCCAGCAGGGCGCCAAGTACCTTGAGAGGTCGTTCGGCGGAAGGGGACTTCTCCTGGGCGGTGTTACCGGTGTTGCTCCCGCCACGGTGGTTGTGATCGGCGGCGGCGTCGTGGGCATCAACGCGGCCCAGATGGCATGCGGCCTCGGCGCGAAGGTTTACCTCCTGGATATGGATCTTGATCGCCTCCGTTACCTCTCCGAGATCATGCCCAAGAACTGCTTCCCCATGATGAGCAGCCCCACCCTCCTCAGGGAGCTGGTTCAGGAGGCGGATGTTGTTGTGGGCGCGGTTCTCGTGACCGGCGCCAAGGCTCCCCGCCTCGTTACCCGCGAAATGCTCAAGACCATGAAGAAGGGCGCCGTGATCGTGGACGTTGCCATCGATCAGGGCGGTTGCTTCGAGACCTCCAAGGCCACCACCCACACCGAGCCCGTATACGAAGTGGAGGGCATCATCCACTACTGCGTCGCCAACATGCCCGGCGCCGTGCCCGTGACCTCCACCATGGCCCTGACCAACGCCACCCTCCCCTATGCGGTGGAGCTCGCCAACAAGGGTTGGAAGCAGGCGGCCATCGACAACAACGGTATCAAGACCGGTCTGAACATGGTTCACGGTCATGTGACCTGCAAGGGCGTTTCCGACGCCTTTGACCTCGAGTACACTCCCGTTGACAGCATTCTGTAAAACCTGTCTTACCCGCTGCCGAAGGCCCCGCCGCGCCCCTTTAATAAAAAGGCGGGGTCCCGGCACCCCCCCACATCGCCCCTGCCCATTTCACTCGAAAAGGCAGGGGCGCGGACCCCTTAACATCTCCCGCTCCATTTCAAGGAAACATGAAAACGAACTTCGTCAATTCTGAAGGATAACAGGAAAGCGAACTTCGTCAATTCTCAAGGAAACAGGAATGCGGACTTCGTCAATTCTCAAGGAAACAGGAATGCGGACTTCGTCAATTCTCCTTTCCGAACGATCGAGCACGAAAAACCGTTAAGGAATGAAAACTTAACAACTTGAATATTGATGACCCAGTAAAAAGTCGGGTGCTGAGAAAAACACCGCAACACCAAGTATCCGGCATGAATCTCGACACCGTTATGGTGTCGTCAAGAAAAATGACTTCGGTTTTTTTGCATGAACATCAATAATGATGCCCCTGTATAAAGTCGGCGTTCAAAAAAACGATCACAACCTGTCGTGGCTTCAACCTGCTTTTTGCGCACAATGGCGTGGTCAAGGAAATGACTTAGGGCTTTTTACGAGTGCATCAATAATATTCGGTGCCATGTGAAATGTAAAAAAATCGCCGGCGGTGTTCGAGCGATTCGGAACCCGAGACAATAATCTTCAAGTTGCTAACTTTTCGTTCCTGATGATGAATAAAGCGCCGTGTAGCCATGGACGAATCGATACGGCGAAAATCAGGTTGCGCGATAAAGTTTGCTACTGGTGGTACAGCGGCACTCGGAACAAAGGTATAACGTGAAAAGTACGATTGTAACACCTCGCCGGCGACGGGCGAGGAAAGAGGACGTGCCCGCCCATTCTCCCGGAAAACGGATTTTTTCAAGGGCACCGTTTTCCGGGTAGAAAGACAATTCCCCTGATGAATGTTGCCACCGCCCCCGTCGGCGGAAACCGGATCAACGGTTTCCGCCGGCTTTTTTGGGGGGAGTCGTCCGTACCTCCGGGAGGTGCCGGCTTCCGATACCCCGTCCCGGAAGGGGGCAAGTTGCGGTTTCGATCCGACCGGGCCCGCCGATTCCGTCGGATGAACGGCGGAACCCTCGGTGACCCTGCCCGACCCCCTTTACCAGGGATATGTGAAATTGGCCTTTTTATCGATGATATACTTGTCGTAGAGCTTCTTGATCTCACCCGATTTCAAAAGTTCGGGGTAACGCTCATCGAAAATGCGGGCAAGCTCCTTTCCCTTGGGGGTGTTTGAAAAAACCAGGTATAATTTAAGCTTCATCACGGTTTGGACGTGGTACCTTGAAAGGTCCACGGAAGCGGCCTTGATATAATCTTCCAGGTCGCCTTTCGCATCCAGGAAGAAATCGAGCCGCCCCTTTTCGAGGAGACGAAAGGCGACATCGCGATTATCGTACTCTTTTTTCACTACCGGGGTTTTCAGGTAATCGTCAAATGCGTAGCCCTTGATCCATGCCGCTTTCTTGTCCTTCAGGGTTTCTTCTCCCTTCCAGGAGGAAACGCTTCCCTTGCTGTAAATGGTCTGAACCACGTCCACTCCGAAATGATGCCGGGGATATATCGCTTCATCTATCTCGTCGATGTATGCGCCCACCATGGCATCTATTTTTCCATGCTCGAGAAGTTTCACCGAACCGATGTAGGACCTGAACTTCATGTTCATTTTTATCCCTGCGGGTTCATAAACGGCCCTGAAAATATCCCAGTAAAGCCCTGTGCCGTCCTCGTTGGTGGCATCGGTCCAGCTTTCACTGGAAACGGTGAACGCCTTGCCGGCGTCCCCGGCGTAAGCAGTCGACAACAGAGCCGTGAACAGTAAAATTCCAGCGATTATCTTCTTTTTCATGATGGTAATCTCCGTGTTTGAAAAATAAAATGCAATCATCTAATCATCGATTCACCGGCGGCATGCATGAAATCGATTACTTGATTAGGGCGACATTGCCCATGAAAGTTAAACGGTCAGCAGCTTTTTTCCGGCCGTTATCAGATCGGTAAGGGATTTTCCCCAGTATTTTACCTCGATTCCCATATTTTCGAGTTCTTCCGTGATGCCCAGTTGTTCCGTGCAGGACTTGCAGGCGGTTACGGTGACCCCACCCTCAAGCATGCTTGCGATGGAATCCTGAATATCGTTGTTTTCACTTACGAGGCTTGCCGATGCCCCCCAGATGATGATCGTGACCTTTTCCCACCATCCGTGCTTCAGGCTGTTGAATCCGTACATGAAAACCATTTTCTCGGCGGTAACGGGATTGTCGCTGGTCCAGAGTATGTAAAGATGGTTCCGGTTTTCCACTTTTTTCTCCTGTTTGTCATAGGGCGGCCGGACGCTCGCCGGCAAGCCGACGGCCTGTCCGGAATTTGTTGCCCGGGATTTCGGGATCATGCCCGGTTATCCGTCCGGGCGGTTTTGTCCGGGTTTAAATACCGGACGAACCGGCCGAGTAATTGTAATTACTCTCTTTATGTAACACAATTTGAAGGAAAAGTCCCAAACGGAAGTTCAATCATTTTATACCACCATTCACGGATCACTATCGAATCCGGGTATTGAAAATGTGTGCGTTTGCCCCTTTCCCCATGAATCCATGGTGAGTTGTCGAGTCGTGAAATCAGATATACCGAGGAATCCAGTTAAAAAAAATGTGCCTTGGTTGATATGCATAATGGTGAACCCGGTGAACCCGGTGAACCCGGTGAATCCGGTCCATCGGTCGAGTGCCGGGGCGGGAAAACCGGCGTACTGTTATTTTGAACACCCAATGGAGATATGTTCTCCATGGTCATGGGATCAACCTCCTGGGGCGTTGGCGGCAATTCCAACAGGGTCGTTTTCATATTTGTTGTTTAGTAGATGGAAAAAATGCCGTTTCAATGAGTAAATGGGCGGATGGTTCTTTTTTGAGAGAGGGCGTATATCTACGTGCGAAAAACGAGTAGTAATACGCGCCGGCGTTTATGATAAATCCTAAGGTGCGAATATTATTGAAATGATGTTCGATTTATGATTTGTTTTTTTAAACTTTGTGAATTCAATTATCTTCGGTCTGATAGACGATGGAATCGATTGTAGTTACTTTTTTCAGCCCTGTAAATGTAAAGAACGTCACGATATTTCGGGCAACCTTGATCGCAGGTCACGGATAATGATGCGTTGAGCATGATTTTTATTTCGCTTTCATGCAAATATACTGAAAATGAAATATGCGGAAAAGCAACATGATACTCTCCATCTTACACCGCGATTATTGCGACTCGACGCGTTGGTGAGGCGCGAAGGTGCATTGCCCGATGCTTGAAAAGGAGTACGAGAACCCGGTGTTGCCGTGAGGGAGTATGAAAAAGGAAATTAGGGACGGCATTCTGATGTTGATACATTAATCAAGGAGAATTAGACATGTCTGAAAATGCAGTTCTTGTTGGCGAGTGGAGTCCATACCGCATACTAACCGGAGAAGACCAAGACGTATTCGATGAAGCGCTTAAGGGGTTGGTGAGTGTCGAATATAAACCAATTGAGGTATCAACCCAAGTTGTGGACGGTACGAATTACCGCTTTAAGTGCAAGGCGGAATTGCTGGACCGGAACCCTCTTCAGTGGGAATCCGTTGTCGAGATTTTCAAGCCTTTATCCGGTGGAGCGCCGCGGGTGACCTCCATAACGCCCCTCGCCGCCCAATGGACCATGGAGGACAAGGAACGGGTTGATCGCCAGCTCGAGGAGTTGGGCGCCATGCTGGTCCGCCCCGACGGGCGTATGTCCACGACGGGCGTATTGATGCAGGAATCGCTGTCGGAGGTCTGCAATCCTCTGCTTACCCCCGAACCGGACCGTCGGGCGTTCTGGTACCCCTATCGCAACGGTAAGCTACCCATGTCGGACTTTTTTGAGACGTGGCTTTATTACGCGCCCGTCCCGACCGGCAAGGCTCCCGACCCGACCGGCCCGGGCTATTACATTGAGCAGTGGGACCATATCGCGAACACCAAAGCGGGGTTGAGGCTGAACAACGAGGACCGGCGCTTCAAGAAATGGTTTGTCGACTTTCTCAATCTCCATGGGGAGTGGCTCAACAGTACGGCGTCGAATACGACCATTGACGAGTGGAAGAACTACAAAGGCACCAAGGAGCATCCTTTTGATATCAACGATTACGTCGTGCCCGAAGGCGGCTTTCAGTCCTTCAATCAGTTCTTCCTCCGCGAACTGAAGCCTGGCAAACGGCCGATGTGTCCTTGCGGCGACGATGGGGATGTGGTGGTCGCGCCCTGCGACGGAGGTGTGTTTTACCTCACCCGGGGGCAACTCGAAGACAACGAGTTCCCACTTCCGGGCAAGTCGAAAGACATGTTCCAGCTCGAACAGGCTCTGCCGGGGTATGGTGGGAGTTTCATCGGCGGCCCCCTGCTCGACACCTTGCTGTGGTTCACGGACTACCATCACTTCCGCGCGCCGGTCTCCGGGACGGTCATCCACCAGGGGGTCTACGAGGGCTCCTACAACTATGACTTTGACAACTACGATCCGAACGACCCCTACGCGCCCGCGCCGCCGGGCGGCAGCGACCGTGTGGGCTGGTACCGAAGCCTGGGCAAACACAAGCGCTATGTCTGGATCTTCCGGACGGAGGAACTCGGCCTGGTGGCGATGATCGCCATCGGATTCTGGGGCGTCGGCAGTATCATCAACGAGGTGCCCGAGGGCGCCGTGCTGAGTAAGGGAGACCGGATGGGGCACTTCGGCTACGGAGGCTCCTCGATTGTGTTGGCTTTCGAGCCCGGCTTGAATTTACAGTTCGGCGTGTCGGAAGTCGCGGACAACATGGCGGGCATCGCGCCGGTCAGCGGCCCCGACAGCCCGACCTTGATGCGGATCCAACAGTGCCTCGGAAGGCGCGGGCCGATTCTGAACTGGCCCGGTTGATCTCCTCGGAGCCGCCGGGAATCCGGCGGCTCTGTTCTATCGCAAGCTACAGGGCCCTTGGGTGTGGAGCCCTTGAGCCCATTTCACTATTCTGAGTAGCCGCTGCCCCCGATAAGCCCGCCTTTGGTTTTCCTGACATATGAATGCTTCTTTTTGCCCTTCCACGTATAATCGACCCATACGCCTTGCCGGGTGGCCTTGACCAGGGCATTGTAAACAGGGGGAGCCTTCTCCTTGAGGCTTTTTCCCGAAAGGGAAGGATGAACAAGAAGTTTCCCTCCCTCTTCCATGATAAAGGCATAGGGGGTGTAATCACCGGCCTTGAAGTCGCCGGCTTTTTTTCCGCTGTTGATGCCGGTCACGATCTTGTCCACATTTTTCTTGATGGCTGCCTTGTCTGCCGCTTGAACGCCGGTGAAAAGAAACAGTACGATGAGAAGAGATAGAAGTGTAAAGGAAACTTTTTTCATTTTTACCTCCGTTTGATTGGGACCTGGGTCCGTGGATAAGTAAACCGGAGTGCGGGTGCGAACTCCGGGGCTTCCCTAGTGACGGCTTTTCCTTGGGTAGAGGAGGAACTCGAGGCACGGGGAGGACAGACGTGGTCGAAGAGATAAAATAGGCCCGGATCGAATACAGGTGTCGTTTGATAAATTAGTCGCTCTTATATCATAAACTTATGAGAAAAATCAATCCTTGATGCGCGCGTAAAAGAATTCGAACCTGAATTTCCGGAAACATGTAAGGCTTCCCCAATCGTTACCAGGGTTGACTTGGCGGATTCATGGGGCATGCCGGAGTTAGGGATGTGGTATTTAATAATTCCACAATCCAGGGGTTCCCGTTTCAGGAAACCGGTGCCGTTGTTTTAGGTCAACGCTAACGCTGATCGGCTTTGATTGTGTATATAATTCTTTCCCGAACCCTTACCTGTTGTTGTCGCGACGGTCCCGTTGTTTCGATTGTCAATCTTTCGGCGCCTGTGCTATAATGGAGGAAACATTCAATCGCAGGCATGGGTAGGGGCGGGGTAAACGACTGTAACTCCGGCACGCCCGCAAACCGCAGCTCAGGTTTCTGAAATCTCCGGTCGCCAATTCGAAACGTCTTGGATTCATTGGCCTGAAAACCTACTTGCGATTGCCTTGCGGGTAAGGGCTGCTTTTGGACGGGGCAGGGACCTTGCGCCGTGAATCTCAAGTCTCCTTTCATACTCTTGAAGTTATTAAACCGGCAATTAAATACAGAGACCGACGGTGGCTGTACTTGCCTGTTTCCATCGGCATTCCGCCGTATCCAAACCGGCCGATGATATGATCAAGGCCTCAAAATCCATCGGCAGGTGAGTGGAACAGGCTTGTCTCATGACGTCCGATCCGCCGGAACCAGGCATGAACGGGATATAACGTGAAAACCACAATTGCGCGAAGGCAGAATGACGACGAGGCGATTTCCGCCTTGACCCGGGCCGTATGGGACCTTGGGAAGGGGAGGATTCCCGCGAATATTACCGGACTCGAAGGGCTTTGCCCCGGCAAGGCGGCTTTGGCCGAGGCAGTGAACGGGCTGATCGATTCCCGAAGGGAGGGGCGCGTCCCCTTCAGGCCCTTGTCCGGGGCCGGACGGACGGGACAGGGCGACGGTGACCCGGAGGAGGGGGGGGAGAAATCGGAAAACCGTTACAAGCGCGAGTTTATTTCCACCATGAGCCATGAGATGCGAACGCCCCTGAACGCCGTTATCGGAATGAGCGAGTTGGTGATGGATACGGTGCTCTCGGTGGACCAACAGGAGATGATCCGGGTGATTCGAAAGGAATCCGAGGATCTGCTTCGCATCATCGACAATATCTTCGATTACTCGGCCATCAGGAGCAAGGAGCTGATCCTCGAGCGGATCCCCTTTGATCTCAAGGTGACGGTGGCCGGCGTGGCGGAGAACCTGGGCCTGGAGGCGCGGAAAAAAGGGCTGCCCGTTTCGGTTGAGTTGCCCGGCGAACTCCCTCGTATCATGGGAGATCCCGGCAGGGTACGCCAGGTCCTGATGAACCTTGTGGGAAATAGTATCAAGTTCACCGAGCGAGGGGAGATCAAACTCCGGGTTGAAGTGGTGGAAGAGGAGGAGCGGAGGGTGCGATGTCGCTTTTGCGTGAGCGATACGGGGATCGGCATTCCGAGGGAGAAAAGGGCGCTGATCTTCGAGGGGTTTTCACAGGGAGACGGAGGGAGCACCCGGCGGTACGGCGGGGTGGGGCTGGGGGTGACCCTTGCCCGGAAGTTCGTGGAGGAGATGGGCGGCGCCATGGAGATGGAGAGCCGCGAGGGCGTCGGCACCACGTTCCGGTTCACCCTGTGGTTCCCCAAGGCCGGGGATCGGGTGCCGGGGCGGGAGCCGGGCAGGGGAAGCCTCGAGGGGCAAAGGGTCCTTATCGTGGATCCCCATGGGAACAACTGCTACATCCTCTCGGAATACCTGAAGCAGTTGGGATGCACTCCCTCGAGGGTGTCATCAGGGGCTGGGGCCCTGAAGAAACTGGGGGAGGCCTTCGGGGAGGGAAGACCTTTCGCGCTGGTGGTAACCGACTACAAGCTCACGGACATGAACGGCTTCATGCTGGCAAGGGGCATTCGGGAGCGGGGCGAAATCGCGGAATGCCCCATTATTCTCCTGGCATCCATGGGAAGGGTCGGGGACGGCAAGGAGTGCAGGGCGGCGGGTATCGACGGGTATTTTACTCGCCCCATCAGGCGGGAGGACCTGAAGATCGCCATGGAAACGGTGGTGGCGGATGGGGGCGGGCGAAAGGAGCGGGGGCTGGTGACCCGGCATACCCTCGCCGAGGCCGGGGGCGGAAAAAACCGGGTTCTTATTGCCGACGACTATCCCATCAACCGGACAGTGCTTGCGGCGGCCCTGCGCGACGCGGGTCATCATGTGGATTTTGCCGTGAACGGTCTCCTGGCCGTGGAGGCGTTTCGCAAGAAGGATTACGACCTGATCCTCATGGATATCCAGATGCCGGAGATGGACGGGTTCCACGCGGCGGACCAGATCAGAAGGATCGAGGCAAGGCGCCGAAAAGAGCTCTCCCATGAAAGCGCCGCAGGAACACAGGGGGTTCCCATCGTTGCCGTGACCGCCGATGCGGGGATTCCCAGGGAGGGATATCTCCGTGCCGGGATGAACGATATGATCACCAAGCCTTTTACGAGGAGGGATATTCTTGGGATTGCCGAAAGATGGATCGGTATGGGGAAATCCTCCGGAGATCCGTTCGGCGAAAATACCTCCGGAAAATCGGCCGGCGAAAAGCCCTCTGTAGATCCGTTTGGCGAAAAGTTCTCCGGAAAATCGGTTGGCGAAAAGTCCTCTGGAGATTCGTTCGGTGAGAAGTCCTCAGGCGATCCTGTCGGCGTGAAATGCTTCGGAAGGCCGACCGACGGGAGAAGCGAGCGGGAAGCAAGTTCGCCCTCGGTGGGAGGCCGGGAACGGGGGAACCTTGGGACACCCGTTGACTGGGACAGGGCATTGTCGGAGTTTCTGGGAAAGCGGGAGCTGTTGATGGAGGTGCTGGTCTTTTTTCAAAAATCCCTCGGCGAACAGATCACAAAGAGCATGCGGGCGCTCGAACAGGGAGATTTCGCCGTGATCAAGGCCGAAGCCCACACCCTTAAAGGGGGGGCCGGCAATATTGCCGCGGACGGGATTTCCGAAACGGCCAAAAGCCTTGAAGAGGCTGCGGAGGCCGGAGATCGGCAGGGGATAGCGGAACGACTGGAAAGCTTGGCGGGAGAGCTCGAGGGATTCTCCATCTGGCTAACCAACCTGTCTTGAGGGGAATCCATACCTTGGATTCCCCATGAAAAGAAACCCGGTCTTTTTTTCCGAGGTCGGCTCAACATCGCCTTTGGGGCTGATGCAATAAAATAGTACATTGACTCAAGAGTCCCTTGGAAGCCGTTTCAGACCGTAAGCGGCCATATATCCGGAAAGGGTTCTGATCTTATCTTTTCATGGTTGGTTCGAAATCGTCTTCGAGCCTTACCCCGGAAAGTCCGCATGTTGACTGAAGAACTCAATGGAAGTCGGAGAATCGAGAAATAGACATCTATCCGGTGTGTCGTACGGTTCCCGTCAATGTTCCGCCGCGCGCTCTTAAAAACAGGTTCGGACTTTATTGCGCGCGCGAAGGATATGGGACGGCGCCTGATCGCGGCAAGGAACCGTTT